>OEIV010000588.1_pt1 | contig 19181 bp, 19 predicted proteins | sample 1539231 | NCBI WGS metagenome assembly OEIV01 (sample SAMN03794762, study PRJEB22550) | activated sludge metagenome | feature: wastewater treatment plant; material: activated sludge; isolation source: Wastewater treatment plant of a petroleum refinery complex | place: Argentina: Buenos Aires ...
TTCGCCGATCTTCATGGCGACCTGGGCCAGCGCCGTCGTCGCCGTCTTGACCGCCTCGGCATCACCGCCCTGGCCCGCCTGCTTGGCCTCGGCCACCGCCTTCTCGACGTCCGCCGCCACCGCCGCGACCTTCGGGTTTTCCTTGTGCTCGGCGAGCTGTTTCTCGGTCGAGTGGATCAGCGATTCCGCCTGGTTCTTCGCTTCCGCCGCCTCGCGCTTGTGCTTGTCGTCGGCGGCGTGGGCCTCGGCGTCCTTCACCATGCGCTCGATCTCGGCGTCGGAAAGGCCGCCGGTCGCACGGATCTGGATCGACTGCTCCTTGCCCGTCGCCTTGTCCTTCGCCGAAACGTGCACGATGCCGTTGGCGTCGATGTCGAACGTCACCTCGATCTGCGGCACGCCGCGCGGCGCCGGCGGGATGCCGACGAGATCGAACGTGCCGAGCAGCTTGTTGTCGGCCGCCATCTCGCGCTCACCCTGGCTGACGCGGATGGTCACCGCGGTCTGCCCATCCTCGGCGGTCGAGAACACCTGCCCCTTCTTCGTCGGGATGGTGGTGTTGCGCTCGATGAGGCGCGTGAACACGCCGCCGAGCGTCTCGATGCCGAGCGACAGCGGGGTGACGTCGAGCAGGAGGACGTCCTTGACCTCGCCCTTCAGCACGCCGCCCTGGATCGCCGCGCCGATCGCCACCACCTCGTCGGGGTTGACGCCCTTGTGCGGCTCCTTGCCGAAGAGCTGCTTCACGATCTCCTGCACCTTCGGCATGCGCGTCATGCCGCCGACGAGAACGACCTCGTCGATTTCCGCGGCCTTGAGACCAGCGTCCTTCAGCGCCTTCTCGCACGGTCCCTTGGTCCGCGAGATGAGGTCGTCGACGAGGCTCTCGAGCTTGGCGCGCGTCAGCTTCATCGCGAGATGCTTCGGACCGGACTTGTCGGCCGTGATGTAGGGCAGGTTGATTTCGGTCTGGGTGGACGAGGAGAGCTCCTTCTTGGCGCGCTCCGCCGCTTCCTTGAGCCGCTGCAGGGCGAGCTTGTCGGAGCGCAGATCGATGCCGCTGTCCTTTTTGAACTCGTCGGCGAGATAGGCGACGATCTTCATGTCGAAGTCCTCGCCGCCGAGGAACGTGTCGCCGTTGGTCGACTTAACCTCGAACACGCCGTCACCGATCTCGAGCACCGAGATGTCGAACGTGCCGCCGCCGAGGTCGTAGACCGCGATCGTCTTCGAGCCTTCTTTCTTGTCGAGACCGTAGGCGAGCGCTGCCGCCGTCGGCTCGTTGATGATGCGCAGCACCTCGAGGCCGGCGATCTTGCCGGCGTCCTTGGTCGCCTGGCGCTGGGCGTCGTTGAAGTAGGCCGGAACGGTGATGACCGCCTGCGTCACCGGCTCGCCGAGCTTCGCCTCGGCGGTCTCCTTCATCTTCTGGAGAATGAAGGCGGAAACCTCCTGCGGCGAGTACTGCTTGCCGTTCGCCTCGACCCAGGCGTCGCCGTTGGCGCCGCGCACGATCTTATAGGGCACGAGACCCTGGTCCTTCTTGACCAGATCGTCGTCGAAGCGGCGGCCGATCAGACGCTTGATCGCGAACAGGGTGTTGAACGGATTGGTGACGGCCTGGTTCTTCGCCGTCTGGCCGACGAGGCGCTCGCCATCGTCCGTGAAGGCGACGATCGACGGCGTCGTGTTCGCGCCTTCGGCGTTCTCGAGAACCTTCGGCTTGCCGCCTTCCATCACGGCGACGCACGAGTTTGTGGTTCCAAGGTCGATGCCGATTACTTTAGCCATATGCTTCTCGTCCTCTTTTTGCGGCAGGCCGCCCGGACCCGGTCAGGCATCCGGCAGAATCCAAAGTCCCTCGGGCGCAACGGCCATCGGGGCGGAAGGTAGCGGCCCCCTGGGTTTGCAATGGGGTAGGGCTGCGTACGGTGTCGGGGGGTTATATAAGGCCGGTCTAGCGGCGTGCAACGGCGCTGGATCACTCGCCTGTGATGATTTTTAAGGTGTTCTGTAGGGCGCCTTGTCGCGGCTCCCACACCCGTGATGCCATGTGGGCCGGCCGGTTCGGCATCGTCGGCGGCCCTTGGTCGCGCCGCCCCGAGCCCGGCACCCTCCCTCTCGGCACTCTCCCTCTCGGTGCGATGCGGAAAACCGATGCTCTGGGTTCGGGCCAAACATTGCGCGCAGCGTTCAGCGTGGCGGCGGCAGGTCGACGGAGCCCGTGATGGCCGGGCCGCGCGGAGCAATCTCGGACTGCACGGCGTTGTAGCGCGGTGCAGGCGGTGCACCCGCCGCAAACGCCGGACCGCCGGCGAACGAGGGGGCGGCGTCGATGACGGTATTGCCGTAGGTCTGGATCTCGAGAACGGCGAGGCCGCGGCTCGAAAGGCCGTCGCTGGCGAAGGTCACGGTGCCGTCGACGCCGGCGAAACCACGGCTGTCCGACAACAATGCTGCGGTGTAGCGCTGCCCGGGTGTGCCGGCCGACAGGCTCACGGCGACGCTCACCGCGTCGTAGGCGAGGCTCGCCACGCGCGGCGGAGCAGAACCGAAATTGCGGGCGAAACGGGCCGAGAAGTCCTGCCACCCGCGCGGATCGGGACTCGGATACCACGCTCCGGCCAGCATCTGCTCCCGTCCGACGTTGGGGAAATCCCAGACGCCTGTGCCGAGAAGCTTGACCTTCGCCGGATCGATGCCGTTGTAGGCGAGGAGCGGGGCGATCTGCGGCAGCGAGTCGGCGCCGCCGGGCAGGAACAGCGCATCCACCGGGGAGCCCGCCAGTTCGGCCTGTTTGATCGCCTCGGAGATCCGCTTGACGGGGTCGAGCATGCCGTTGGCTGCGAGGGGATAGCGCTCGAGGTGCACCAGGGTGCCGCCGCCCGACGCGACCGCTTGGCGGAATACCGGCTCTACCGTGTCGCCATAGGCGTCGGCGGGAATGAGGGCTGCGAAGCGGCGCTTGTCGCGCGAACCGGCGAACGCGACGATGCGCTCGACCTCGGGGCGCGCCAGGAAGCTCATCAAGTAGACGCCGTTCCCCGCGGTCCGCGGGTCGTTGGAAAAGGCGATGACCGGCACCTTGGCGGCGCGCGCGACGGGTGCCGCGGCGCTCACCGACTGCGAGAATAAGGGCCCGAGAATGATTTCGGCGCCGTCGCGCGTCGCCTGCTCGGCGGCCTGACGCGCACCCTCGGGTGTACCGCCATCGTCGCGCACGAGGAGCTGAATATTCGGATTGTCGCGCTCGAACAGCGCCATTTCGCCGGCCTGCTTCATGCTCTTGGCGACGGCGGCGGTGGGCCCCATGCCGGCGAGTGGCAGCAGCATGGCGATCTTGACCGGGCCGGACTTCGCCGCCAGTGCCGGCATCTCCGCCGGTGGGGCGAGGGACGCTTCGGGCGCGGGGCTCTGGCCGATGTTGGCGCTGCAAGCGGAAAGCGCGAGCGCGGCGGCGGCGAGCACGATGCCGGCGAGCCCACGGCGCGTCCCCGTGTGGGGTGTCGTCGGTCGCGTCAGCCTCGGTCTGAAAGTTGCGGCCATCTAGAACGTAGTCCTGCTCATGCGAGAAGCGGCGAACGCGAGACGGTAGCGTGATGATGGCCGAGGTCAGTCCCGGAGCCATCGCGTATAGTGTCAAAGTGGCAGTACGGCGAGGTCTGCTATCGTTCTACAACTCCGCCGCGCAAGTTAGAAACGAATCTCCCGTGTTGGTTCCCCGCCCGGAGATCGTTCCATGCGCGACCAAGTTTAGCTAGCCTCGGCTCGCGTGGTTGGTCCGGACAACCGCGGCGCACAAGGAACACTTTCATGCCGCGAGCGAAACCCCGGCTCCCCGCCCCGTCTTTCGCGGCAGGAGGGGGGCAGAGCGTCGGGGCGTAACAATGTCGGCTCGCACAGGGAAATGACTTGGAATTCTTCGCTCTGCAAGCTTTTCTCCGGCCCGGCCCAGCACACGCCCGCGAGGTGAGCGGGCCCTGCGAAGTGTGGTGGCGCCCGTGGCCAGGGATTGCGGCCTGGGTTCGGACGGCGCTCGGCGCCACGGCGATGAGGCAAGCATGAATGTGGATAGTGGCCCGGCGGACACGCCGCATGGCCCTGGAGCGGGCGGGGCCGCGGCCGGAGACGCCGTTCAGCCAGCGAATCAGCGGGGCGGGCTCATCGAGGCCGCAGCGGCCGATCTCGGGCGCGCGCTCGGCCAGCCGCTGGCGCCGGGCCTCTACATCGTCGCGACGCCGATCGGCAATCTCGGCGACATCACGTTGCGTGCGCTATCGGTGCTCGCCCGCGCCGACGTGATCTATTGCGAGGACACCCGCCATTCGCGCACGCTCGCCGCGCATTTCCGCCTCACGGCTCCGCTGCGCCCCTATCACGAGCACAACGGCGCCGCCGAGCGGCCCCGCATCCTCGCGGCCCTCGCAGACGGCCGGCGGGTCGCGCTCATCTCCGACGCCGGCACTCCGCTCGTGTCCGATCCGGGCTTCAAGCTCGTCCGCGAGGCGGTCGAGGCGGGACACCGGGTCGAAAGCCTGCCGGGCGCGTCGGCTGTCCTGACCGCGCTGACCGTCGCCGGACTTGCTACCGACACGTTCCTGTTCGCGGGCTTCCTGCCGCCGAAATCCGCCGCGCGGCGCACGCGCCTCGGTGAGCTTGCCGGGGTCGCTGCGACGCTCGTGTTCTACGAGGCACCGCAGCGGCTGGCCGACACCCTCGCCGATCTCGCCAGCGTACTCGGAGACCGGCACGCGGCCGTGGCGCGCGAGTTGACCAAGCTGCACGAAGAGGTGCGCCGGGGCAGGCTCGGTGAGCTTGCACTCCATTTCGCCGCGCACGAGCCGCGCGGGGAGATCGCCATCGTGGTCGGCCCGGCGCTGGCGGTCGAGGCGACCGACGCGCAGATTGTCGAGGCGCTCGCGACAGCACTTCGGGACGCCCGTCTCAAGGATGCCTCGAAAGCGGTCGCGGATGCACTCGGCGTCTCACGTGGGCGGGTCTACGATATAGGCCTCGCCTTGAAGCGCGGGGCGGACGAGGCGTAAAGCGCCGCGGCCCGCAGGCGGAGCGGTTCTAACGCGATAGTCGAGGTTCCGCGCATGCGCCATGCGCCGCGAGATGCCGGATATGTCGAGCGGCGGCGGCGATACCGCCTCGGCCGCTCGGCGGAGCTTGCGGCGATCCTGGCCCTCGCGGCGAAGGGCTTTCGGCCGATCGGGCGGCGCGTGGTGATGCCGACCGGCGAGATCGATCTCATCGTCGCGCGCGGGCGCCATCTCGCGTTCGTCGAGGTGAAGGCGCGTCGTTCGGAAGAGGCGGCCGAGGCCTCGATCGGGGATGCGCAGCGCCGCCGCATCCATCGCGCGGCCGATCTCTGGCTCGCCCGCCATCCCGCTTTCCGGGATTACGACGTGACGTTCGACGTCGTGTTCGTGCTGCCGTGGCGCTGGCCGCGCCATCTCGTCAACGCTCTGTGAGCTCGCCCGCCCATTCGATCTCGAAGCTCAAGGCCTCCATCCGCCCCGCGGCGAGGATCAGCGCGCGGTCGAGGCTTTCGGCAAGCTCGCCGCGCGTCTCGGCAAGAGCCGCCATCGAGGCTGACAGTTTGGCCATCGCCGCGGCCATTTCCGTTTGCGACATGCGCGGGCTCCCGTGATTGCCCGTGCAGGCTCGCGATTCACGGTTAACCGGAGGTTAAGGTCGGCCACCGGCCCGCCACCTCCATCCCGAACGTCCCGCTCCGGCGCCCGTGCCCGCCGATGGCGAAGCCGCCTTCCGCGGCCGAGCTGTCGCGCCGATGCGCATGCCTCCTCTGGCGTGCTGGCGGTTGACAGTCCGTGGTGTTCGGGCTTGCTTTCCGGCCGAACGCAACAGGAGTCCCCGATATGCGCGTCGCCTGCCAGATGGACCCCGTCGACCGCATCGACATCTCGGGAGATTCGACCTTTGCCCTGCTGCTCGAGGCCCAAGCGCGCGGCCACGAGCTTTTCTATTACATGCCGCAGAACTTGGCCCTCGATGGCGCGACGCTGAAGGCACGGGGCGAGACGCTCGCGGTCAAGGACGTCGCGGGTGCGCACTACGCCGTGTCGGATTCCCGTGTCGAGGATCTCGCGACGTTCGATGTCGTCCTGCTGCGTCAGGATCCGCCGTTCGACATGGCCTACATCACGACGACGCACCTGCTCGAGCGGATCCATCCGCGAACGCTGGTGGTCAACGATCCACGCGAGGTGCGCAACGCGCCCGAGAAGCTCTGGGTGCTCGAGTTCCAGGACCTCATGCCGCCGACGCTCGTCACCCGGCAGCTTGCCGACGTGATCGCCTTTCGCGAGCGCCATAAGGACATCATCGTCAAGCCGCTCTACGGCAACGGCGGCGCATCGGTGTTCCGAATCCAGCCCGGTGATACCAATCTCGGCTCGCTGGTCGAGCTGTTCCAGACCGTGTTCCGTGAGCCGTTCATGGTGCAGCAGTACCGCCCCGAGGTCCGCGCCGGCGACAAGCGCATCATTCTCGTCAATGGCGAGCTGGCAGGCGTCATCAACCGCATTCCGCCTGATGGCGAGACGCGCTCCAATCTCCATGTCGGTGGGCGGGCGGCGGCGGTTGCGCTGACGGATCGCGACCGCGAGATCTGCGCGCGCCTCGGGCCGGAGCTGAAGCGTCGCGGCCTCATCTTCACCGGCATCGACGTGATCGGCGACTACCTCACCGAGATCAACGTGACGTCGCCGACGGGCATCCGCCACATCCGGCAGCACGGCGGGCCAGACATCGCCGCCATGATCTGGGACGCGATCGAGGGGAAAGTCAGGGGCGCGCGCTCGGCAGGAGACAAGGGCGCCTGAGATGCACGATAAACTCCTGATGCTCGCGGGCGTGCTGGTTGGCCTTGCTGCGGCCTACGGGCGCTATTCGAGGCTCAAACATCAGATTCCTGGGGGTGCCCCGGGCCGGCGCTCGGTATTTGTGGCGATCGGCCTTTACATCGTTCACGTCACCGTCGGACTTTTCATCATCCTGGCGTTCTCTGGATCAGGCGCACAGAGCAGGCCGCATGTCGTTCCGCTCATGATCGTCTTTTTCCTGGCCTGGATCCTTTTCGGCGCCATCTGGCTATTGCGGCTCGTGCCGAGGAATACGCCGCTTCCGTCCCTGATCGGCGACCGGTTCAATATGCTCGATGCTGCCTTGCTGGCAGGCGCGGCCTTGGCGCTTGCCGCATCGCTCGTTTCCTTCGAGTGATGCTTGGTTGGCTACTCCGTCTCAACGCGTTGGCTCAGTCGCCGTGCGCTGGGCCCAGTTCCGGCGATGTTGAAATTCCGGATGGTTGGATCGGATACAGGAGGGACCACGCCGCACGCATCCGTTTAGCAGTGCGATGGATGTGCACGGGCCAAGGTTCCTGATTTGTTCTTGATCGAGGATCTGCTCGCGTGCTAGGGCTATGCAACTCGGGCGGGGCCTTTCAGGGGCCTTTAGCGGTGTCATGCGGGGTGGCAGGGGGCGAGTGGCATGTACGGACAGATTGCGACGGTCGCATTCGTCGGCATCGAGGCGAAGCCCATCGAAGTGCAGGTCCGCATCACACCCGGACAGCCGACCTTCGCCATCGTCGGCCTGCCGGACAAGGCGGTGGCGGAGAGCCGCGAGCGCATCAGGAATGCGCTGCACGCTGTGGGGCTCGGCCTTCCCTATAAGCACCTGACGGTGAACCTTGCGCCGGCGGACATGCCGAAAGAGGGCAGTCATTTCGATCTGCCGATAGCGCTCGCCCTCATGTCGGCGCTGGGTGCGGTTCCTCCCGATTCGATCTCCGGTTTCGCGGCTATCGGGGAACTGGCGCTCGATGGTTCGATCCGCGCGGTTCCGGGTGGTCTGCCGGCAGCCATCGGCGCCAACGCGATCGGCAAGGGGCTCATATGCCCGGCGGAGATCGGCGCGGAGGCGGCCTGGGCCGGTGACGAGGTCGACATCCTCGCTCCGCCGCATCTCCTCTCGCTGGTCAATCATTTCAAGGGAACACAATCGCTGTCGCGGCCGAAGCCCAACCTCGATCGCGCGGTGGGGATCATGCCGGATCTCAAGGACATCAAGGGCCAGGAAACAGCCAAGCGCGTGCTGGAGATCGCTGCAGCGGGCGGCCACAACATGCTGATGACGGGGCCGCCCGGCTCGGGCAAGTCCATGCTCGCGGCACGCTTGCCGTCGATCCTTCCGCCGCTGACGCCTGAAGAGTTGCTCGAGGTATCCATGGTGCATTCGCTCGCGGGTGAACTCGCAGGCGGCAAGCTCGCCACGTCGCGGCCATTCCGAGCCCCTCACCATTCGGCAAGCATGGCGGCGCTGGTCGGTGGCGGCAGCCGGCCGCGGCCGGGGGAGGTCTCCCTGGCCCACCGCGGCGTCCTGTTCCTCGACGAGCTGCCCGAGTTCTCTCCGCAGGTGCTCGATGGGCTGCGCCAGCCGCTCGAGACGGGCGAAACGGTGATCGCCCGAGCCAATCACCGCGTTTCCTATCCGTCCCGCATTCAGCTCATCGCAGCGATGAACCCGTGCCGGTGCGGCGGAGGAAATCCAGGGCAGGCATGCAAGCGGGGGCCACGTTGCGGAGAGGATTACCGTGCACGCATCTCCGGGCCACTGCTCGATCGCATCGATCTGCAGATCGAGATGCCCGCAGTCTCGGCGGCGGATCTCGTTCTTCCACCGCCGAGCGAAGGCAGCGCCGAAGTCGCGGCGCGGGTGGCCGCCGCTCGCCAGCGCCAGCGCGACCGTTTCAAGGGCCTCGGGGCCAAGGGCGTGTCGACCAATGCGGAATGCTCAGGCCGTCTGCTCGAGGAAACTTCGATGCCCGATGCCGAAGGCGTGGCGCTGCTGCATCAGGCGTCGGAGCGCCTCGGTCTCTCAGCGCGCGGTTTCCATCGCACGCTGCGTGTTGCACGCACCATCGCCGATCTCGATGGCGCGGTGGGCGTCGGCCGCCTTCATGTCGCCGAGGCGCTCAGTTATCGCGGCGAGGTTCTCCGCCAGCAACGGGCCGCGTAACACTTGCTTCATCAATCCGTTGTCCAGTCGATCGATCGTCGCGTCCGCGCCGCGGCAGCCCCGAGCGTTGCTCGATCCGACCGCCAGTTTCTTTCCGGAGCCGTGCCTTGATCTCGCGCCGTCACGTTCTGACTGGGCTTGCCGCTGCTGCATTCAGTGGGTTCGGCCTCGGCAGTTACGCCCTTGCCGAGCCGTTCCGGCTGTGTGTGACGCGGTACAGGTTGACGCCGCCGGGCTGGCCTTCCGGGCTGCGCTTGCGGCTGGCGGTGATCGCCGACCTGCACGCTTGCGATCCGTGGATGACGCGCGAGCGCATTCTGCGCATCGTCGAGCGCACCAACGCCCTCGGTGCCGACGCCATTCTCCTGCTCGGCGACTATGTCGCGAGCATGCGCATCTCGAAGCTGTCCTGGCCGGTCGCGCATGACGAATGGGCCTCCGCGCTGGCGCGCCTCGAGGCGCCGCTCGGAGTCCATGCAGTGCTCGGCAACCACGACTGGTGGGAGGACTACGAGGTGCAGCGCCGCCGGGCCGGTCCGACGCCGGCAGGCGAGGCGCTGGTGCGCGCGGGAATCCGCGTCTACGAGAACGACGCGGTCCGGCTCGAAACCCGCGGCGGCGCGTTCTGGCTCGCCGGTCTCGGCGATCAATGGGCGTTCTGGCCGCGCCGCGAGAAGTACGAGGATTTCAAGGCGCGCGGAAAGATCGACTACAGCGGCGTCGCGGACCTCGATGGGACGCTCGCCAAGATCACCGACGACGCGCCGGTCGTCCTCATGGCGCACGAGCCCGACGTCTTCCCGCAGGTTCCGCGCCGCGTGTCGCTCACACTTTCTGGCCATACCCATGGCGGGCAGGTGCGGATATTCGGCTATACGCCCGTGGTGCCGTCGCGCTACGGCAGCCGCTACGTCTACGGCCACATCGTCGAGGATGGCCGCAATCTTCTCGTTTCCGCCGGTCTCGGCTGCTCCGGAGTGCCGATCCGCTTCGGCTCGCCACCCGAGATCGTCATCGCCGAGCTTGGATACGACGCGACATGAGCACCACCCGCCAGTGGCCCGACCTCGCCGGCCGCCTGCTCGAAGACGAGACGGGCCACGCGCACGTTCTGCCCGTCCGCGTCTATTTCGAGGATACCGATGCGGGCGGCGTCGCCTACCACGCGAGCTTCGTGCGCTGGTGCGAGCGCGGCCGCTCGGATTTCCTCCGCCTGCTCGGCACGGACGCGCGCCGCATGATCGACGGCCGGGCCGAGGGCAGCGAGGGCAGCCACGAGCCGGCCGCCTTCGTGGTGCGGCGGATGAACTGCGATTTCCGCCGGCCCGCGCGCATGGACGACGTGCTCGAGGTCACCACCCGGGTGAAGGAGCTCGGCGGCGCCAGTGTCACTCTATTGCAGTCGATTTCGCTCGGCGGTCGGGAGATCTTCGAGGCGGAGGTGACGGTGGTTCTGGTCGCGGTCTCGGGTAAACCGCTGCGGCTCACGGAAACGCTGAGGCGGGCGTTCGCGGCCGGCAAGAGCGCTGACGCCGGGTAACGGCTCCGCTGCTTTAGAGCATGTTCTGCGCGTCCGCGCCGCCTTTCAGTCCACGGGCAGTTGTGCGAGATTGGACCTTGCGGGCAGCGCGGGCAGCGGGGGATTGCCATGGGTGACGACGGTACGGGCGGCGAGCCCGTCGAACTCGACGCCGACATCGCCGACGCCATCGAAGGCCACAAGCGCTTCCGCGAGGATTTCCTGCGCGACCGCGCCTTCTTCGAGGCGCTCGCGACCGCCAAGCAGAAACCGCGCCTGCTCTGGATCGGCTGCTCGGACAGCCGCGTCGTGCCGGCACAGATCACCGGCGCCGACCCCGGCGAGTTGTTCGAGATCCGCAACATCGCCAACTCGGTTCCGCCCGCGAACTCCTTCGACGATAGCGTCGGCGCGGCCATCGAGTACGCCGTGCTCCACCTCGGGGTCGACGACATCGTCGTCTGCGGGCACACGGGTTGCGGCGGCGTCGCCGCGCTCGTCGAAGGCGACAGCATCGGCGAGACGAGCCACCTGTCGCGGTGGATCGATTTGACGCGGCCGGCCCACGCCCTCATCAAGGCTGCTGGCGTTACCGGGCCGGCCAGGCTCGACGAAACGGTGAAGGCCCACGTCCAGTTCCAGATCGACAATCTGATGACGTACGAGATCGTGCGCGAAGGCGTGGAGCGGGGGCGCATCGGCATTCACGGCTGGTTGTACGACATGCGTGAAGGCCGCCTTCTCGCCTACGATCCCGACGATGGCCAATGGCGCGACCTGCTGTCCCTCGGTGCCTGACCTGCCGCCGCAAGGTGAAGGGCTCGACATGAGGATTTCAGGGGATAAAGGCCACGCGACCGAGGTCAGCGGGCCTCGCTTTGGTCATATTGCAGCGCGAAACATGAGGTTAGGGGCGGCGGGACTTTTCGACGAACCTGTCGGCGTGCGCGATCCTTCCGCGTGCGTTCCGAGTAGCGGTCTCTAGGGCACCATCCGACTGTGCGGTCAAGTTTCGCGACGGCCGCCCCGGCGGGGCGCACAAGCGTCCGCGACGTCGGCGCACGTCGAGGTCGTCGGCGCTCGTTTTGCGCCGCGAACGGCATTCAATCTTGCGGCCGCCCTTCTTTCGCTCGCCGCGCGGGCGATGGTGACAGCGGCCGACCAACTGTCAAATCGTGACGGGAATACCCGATGAATCCGGCAGATCTGCTGAAAACCACGATGGAGCCGGCAGCCGCCGGCGGCTTCTCGTTTGTCGAGCTGTTCCTGCAAGCCCACATCGTCGTCAAGTTGGTGATGCTCGGGCTGCTGCTGTCGTCGGTATGGTCGTGGGCCATCATCGTCGAGAAGCTGATCTCGTTCCGCCGGGCCAAGCGGGAATCGGAGCACTTCGAACAGCAGTTCTGGTCCGGCCAGTCCCTCGAGGAGCTCTACTCGGCGATCTCACGCGGGAACCCGATCACCATGGCCGCGCTGTTCGTCGCGGCGATGCGCGAGTGGAAGCGCTCGGTGGAGGGCAACATCCGCGCACTCGGCGGTATCCAGCTTCGCGTCGAGAAGGTCATGGATGTCACCATCAGCCGCGAGATGGAGCGGCTGGAGCGGCGCCTGCTGTTCCTGGCAACGGTCGGTTCGACGGCCCCCTTCGTCGGTTTGTTCGGTACCGTCTGGGGCATCATGGCCAGCTTCCAGGCGATCGCGGTATCGAAGAACACGTCGCTTGCTGTCGTCGCGCCGGGCATCGCGGAAGCGTTGTTCGCGACAGCGCTCGGCCTCATGGCGGCTATTCCGGCCGTGATCTTCTACAAAAAGTTTTCGGCGGACCCGGCGCAGATCCGCCAGCGACAGGAGACCTTCGCCGACGAGGTCGCGGCGATCGCGTCACGGCAGAACGACGTGGGGACGTGAGGTAGCCATGGGCGCGAGCGTCAAGACGCAGCAGGGCGGAGGCGGTCGGCGGCGCGGCAGACGTGGCCGCCGCCACGCGGCCATGAGCGAGATCAACGTCACGCCGATGGTCGACGTGATGCTGGTGCTGCTCATCATCTTCATGGTGGCTGCGCCGCTGCTGCAGGTGGGCGTGCCGGTGGAGCTTCCCGAATCCAAGGGCAAGCAGCTCGCGGCCAAGAAGCAGGACCCGCTCATCATCACGGTCCAGGCGTCTGGCGATGTCTACATCGGCGAGACGAAGGTGCCGCTCGACGAGGTGCCGGCGAAGCTCAAGGGCATCGCCAAGAATGGCTACGACGACACCATTTTCGTGCGCGGCGACAAGGGCACCAACTACGGCGCGGTTCTCAAGGTGATGGGCCGCATCGTCGAAGGCGGGTTCACCAAGGTATCGTTCGTCAGCGATCTCGAGAACGGCTGATCGGGCCGCGCCATCGCTGCGCCACTCACCGGCAGAATGGGAGCAGCGGCGAGCAATGGTTCTGCCCCCAGCGTTCCCGGGCCGGCAAGCGAATCGGCAATGATGCGGCCTGGAGCGGGACGCGGATCACGGAGACGGAACACTCGGAGTGCAACTCGGGCTCGTCATATCGGTATTGCTGCACGTCAGCCTTCTCGCGTGGGCGCTGTTCGCCGTCCACGCGACGCAGCAGCGTGACCTCGTCGAGACGCCGCCGCTCGAGGTTGCCGTCGTCACGGCTTCCGAGCTGACGCGCCTGAAGCAAGGCGATCCCAACACCACCGACCTGGTCGCCAAGGCGGAGAAGGAGCCCGAGAAGGAGATCTCGAAGCGCGACGCGCCGAAGCCGAAGCCCGTCACGGCGCCCGAGCCGCCAGCGCCGCCGCCCGAGCCCCCGAAACCGGAGGCGGCGAAGCCAGAGCCGCCCAAGCCCGAGCCGCCAAAGGCCGAACAGGCGCCAGATCCCATCGCCGACAAGATCGCGGCCCTTCCCCCGCCGCCCGAGCCCGCGCCCGGGCCGACGCCCGAGGAGCTGAAGAAGCTCGAGGAGCAGAAGGCGGAAGAGCAGAGGAAGGCCGAGGAAAAGAAGAAGGCAGAAGAGAAAAAGAAGGCCGATGAAAAGAAGAAGGCCGAGGATAAGCGGAAGGCGGACGAGCTGAAAAAGAAGCTCGCCGAGCAGAAGCGCAAGGAAGAGGAAAAGAAGAAGCAGTTCGATCCGGACAGGATCGCGGCTCTCCTCGACAAGACGCCAGAAAAGCGGGGCGCGCCACAGCGCTCGAACTCGCCGGATCCTAACGCGACGCACAAGGGGCCGACCGCAGGTAATCCGACCGGCAACGACACGGTGCTCTCGGCGCGTGAAATCGATGCGCTGAACGGTATGCTCGGCGCGCAGCTCCGCCGCTGCTACTCGCTGCCCGGTGCCGGCGGCGGTGCATCCATTCCGATCGTCGAGCTGCGTTGGCGGCTGAAGCCCGACGGCACGCTCGACGGCCAGCCCCAGGTCATCAATGGTGGCAGCGGCCCGCTGTCGCAGGTGGCGATCGATACGGCAGTGCGTGCGGTGATCCAGTGCCAGCCCTTCAGCCTGCCGCCCGACAAGTACGATGTCTGGAAGGTCATCGAACGCGCGTTCGATCCGAGCAACATGCTCTAGGGGCGCACCAAGTCCGCGGTTGGGCTTGTGGCGGCGACAATGGCTTCGCGCGCATCGGTGCTCGCTGACGGAACCCGGATAACGAAACCCGCAGAGGCCGTGGAACGCTCCGCTGGTGAGGTTGGCGGCGATTTCGGGCAGATATTTCGTCGATCGCAGGGCTCGGATTGGTTCGCTGCCGCCATAATCCTGCGGCATCTTCCATCGAAAGAGGTGCGCACCGGCCTGCGGCGGCAGGCCGCGGGCGCGGTTTGAGCCCAGGCGCGAATCATGAAATCTGCACCTACCGACACTTCGAACTACAACTCGATACGAGGCCCTCGCTCGATGAGCTTCCGCACTGAGCATTCCCGGACCGCCGCGCCACTCCTCGCCGTTCGTGCCGCCCTCCTGGTCGCCGCACTCGTTTCGGGCATGCTCGGATGTCTGGCGCCCGCCTCGGCCCAGCTCCGGGGCACGCAGCGCGAAGGCACCATCGCGCCCATACCGATCGCGGTCACCGAGTTCCTCGGCGGCGATCCGAAGCTCGCTGGAGACATTTCCAATATTATCTCGGGCGATCTCGGCCGGTCAGGTCTGTTCGAGCCGCTCGATCGCGCCTCGTTCCTCGAGCGCATCACCGACATCAACAGCGCGCCGCGCTTTCCCGACTGGCGCTCGATCCGTGCCCAGGCCCTCGTGGTGGGCCGCGTGACCAACGCGGGCGACGGTCGGCTGACCGCCGAATACCGCCTGTGGGACGTCGCCACCGGGCGCCAGCTCGCCGGCCAGCGCTTCTCGACGGGGGAGGTAAACTGGCGCCGCGTCGGCCATATCATCGCCGATCAGGTCTACGAGCGGCTGACGGGTGAGAAGGGATACTTCGATACGCGGGTCGTCTTCATCGACGAGACGGGACCCAAGGACCGCCGCATCAAACGCCTCGCCATCATGGATCAGGACGGCGCCAACGTCCGCCTGTTGAGCCAGGGCAAGGAACTGGTGCTGACGCCGCGCTTCAGCCCCAACAATCAAGAGATCACGTTCATGTCCTACGCGGGCGAGAAGCCGCGCGTATTCCTGATGAACCTCGAGACCGGGCAGCGTCAGGTCGTCGGCGAGTTCCCGGGCATGACGTTCGCGCCGAGGTTCTCGCCCGACGGGCAGCGCATCATCATGAGCCTGCAATCGGAGGGTGGCTCCAGCATCTTCGAGATGGATCTGCGCTCCCGCCAGTCGCGGAAGCTCACCGACAGCGGCGCATTGGACACCGGCCCGAGCTACTCACCTGACGGCCGCCAGGTGGTGTTCGAATCCGACCGCGAAGGCACCCAGCAGCTCTACGTCATGGGTTCGGACGGTTCCGGCACCCGCCGCATCAGCTTCGGCGACGGGCGCTACTCGACGCCGGTGTGGTCGCCGCGCGGCGACTACATCGCGTTTACCAAACAGGTTTCCGGCCGCTTCCTGATCGGCGTGATGCGCCCGGACGGCTCCGGCGAGCGCATCCTGTCCGAGGGGTTCCACAACGAGGGGCCGACCTGGGCGCCCAACGGCCGCGTGCTGATGTTCTTCCGGGAGGCCCGTGGCGGCAACGCCGGTCCGCGAATCTATTCGGTCGACATCACCGGCTACAACGAGCAGGTGGTGACGACACCGTCGTTCGCCTCCGATCCGGCTTGGTCGCCGCTTCTGAACTGAGTAGCGGATTGTACGCTGTGGCGCGCTCGCTGCGCCTGCGAAGGCCATTTTTGTGCTCTATCGGAGCGAAAATTTACGCTGTGTTAACAGTTGGTTCGGTCGGAATCCCGTTGCTGTTGCGTCGTCGCGTCGCCGCTAATTGATCAAGTGGCATTTTCGCATCAAGAGGGTTGGAAAAGCGGGCTCCGACAGCGTCCGTTCTTGATCGAACAGGCCACCCCAGGTACCCCAATAACTGGCTAGTGCCGATCAAAGCATCAGGAGATGAACCATGCAGGGTGTTAAGGGGCTGATCGTTATTTCGGCTGTCATCGCGGCTGTTGCGCTTGGCGCTTGCCGTCGTGAGGTTCCGCACGAGCCGATGAAGCTCGGTGCGGATGTTGCGGTCCAGCAGGCTCGCTAAGTACCGCGTCCTCGGAATTAACCTTTTTCAGGAGACTACCCATGAAGGGCGCTATCATTCTCGCCACCGTCGTCGCTGCTGTTGCTCTCGGCGCGTGCCGCAAGGAAGTTCCGCATGAGCCGATGAAGCTCGGCGCGGACGTTCCGGCCGCGACCCAGTCGGCTCGCTAAGCGAACCGGTTGCGGCAGTCCGTAGCTTTCTGCGGCCTGCCTGTCGATACAGAACCGAGCTGTCGGCTTCCCCGCCGCGGCTCGGTTTTGTCGTGTTTGGAGGGCCTCACGTGTCGAGGGGCGTTTCCCCGCAAGGAATCAGATTTGGCGCGGCAACCGCGACATCTGCGGCCAAGCGATCCGCGTTGACGGGCCGATTTCCGGGCGCTGTTCTTTTTCATACAAGCTGAATTGCGTTCAGACCGAAAGGGTGCGCTGGTACCCGCCCCTCAGCATCGCTGGCCTTTTGCCAGCAGCGAGTGTTGCGAGAGCGCCCGGCCCTCGTCGCAGATCTCCACACGCGGCGACCAATTCTGTGGGCTCAAGGCAGGTGTGACTGTTTGGTGCTTGTCACGAAGTGGCTTGCCGTGGTTCGCACTGGTATGAAAGACGGCCTTAATTTCGTACTGCGCGTGCAGTAGGCCGAATGACGACGAAGGCATGTGACGCGCAAGTCTGCCAGGAGCAGGGGCGTCCGCCGATCCAAAGGATTGCATGATGTCGATGACAAAACCGGCCTCCGCGTGGGTGTCCTTCGCCTTTCGCGCCGCCATGGTCCTCGCCTTGCCGCTCGCGCTTCAAGCTTGCGCGAACAAGGAGAACGGGCCGGAAGCGGAACTTGGGCCGGGCGGACGGGGCGGGGCGGGTGCGCCGGTTCCCGGCACGCAGCGCGACTTCGCGGTCAACGTTGGCGATATCGTCTACTTCTCGACCGACAGCACCGATCTGACGCCGGACGCGCAGCAGACGCTGCAGAAGCAGTCGCAGTGGCTGCGTCAGTATCCGCAGTTCACGATCACCATCGAGGGCCACGCCGACGAGCGCGGTACCCGTGAGTACAACATCGGCCTTGGCCAGAAGCGCGCCACCACCGTGCGCAACTTCCTCGCACAGAACGGCATCAACGCTTCGCGCATCCGCACCATCTCCTACGGCAAGGAGCGCCCGGTGGCGGTTTGCGACGACATCTCGTGCTGGTCGCAGAACCGCCGCGCGCAGACCGTGCTGAACAGCCGAGTCGGCAGCACGAACTGAGGCTCCGCTCCGGCAACGGGCAGGCTTTGGTGGGCGTTGGGTCTCTTGACTTGACCTGACCCGGGCGCTGCTGCTTCCGCCTTGCGATCTCGGGCGTACTTGTTCGGGCGTACTTGGCGGCGGCGCACGATGCGTGGTCGTCGCTGTTCTCCTAGTTTGGTCACATTGGCGTCGCACCCTGCCCTGGCGCGCCCTCGTTTTGCGCGCGATGTGGCGAACCCCGAAGGCGGACGATCCATGCAGGTTTGGCGGCGGGCGGCAACGAAGCGGTTTCACCGTAGCGTAGGGCTTCGCTGTGGCAGGCCGCACGCCGTCGCGTTCAGTCGAATCGCTGCCCTCGCGCTGGTCTCGCTCGTCACTGTGTCGCCGTCCTCGGCCCAGGATCTGGGGCAACGGCCGGCGGAAAGGTCGTCTGGCGGTGTGCTGGCCATGCCCCTGGAACCGGTCGGCCGTCCCGACGGTGCCCCCTCTGAAAGCGAGGGCTGGGCTGCCCGAATCGACGCCCGTGACGGCGGGGCGCGGGAAAAGGCAGAAGAGGCGTTACGCACGCACATGCCCGGCGAAGCTGGCCCGTCCGCGGGTCGCCCCGTCGAGGCCGGCCACATCGGGGCTGGCCCCATCGAGGCCGGTACGACGTCCCACGCCGACCTCGGTGCCATCGACGACGCGAGCCTGTTCGAGCGGGCTATCGGCGCCATCGATGCGGGGCAGGCCCACCAGGGGCAACGTCTACTCGAGCAACTCGTCGCCCGGTCTCCTTCGTCCGCATTGGCCGACGAGGCGCGCCGCCGCCTGTCGCAGATCTACGCCTCCCGCTTCAACGAAGCGCCCCACGCTGTCGCGTCCACCATGCCGGCCGCGGCCAACGCCCCTTCGGTGGAAGCGCAGGCCGCAGGTGATGCGCCGCCTCCCGCTGCGGCCGAGATCAACGATAAGCCGGCTCCATGGCGCGAGCGGGCCCGCCGCTCTCATCGTTTCGAGGGCATGATGAGCGCCGATGTCGGCGACCGCGTCTTCTTCAGCCTGTCGAGTGCCGATGTCGGCGGGCGTGCCCGTGTCGTGCTCGAGCGCCAGGCGCGGTGGATTTCCCGCTTCCCCGAGCTCTACGTGGTGGTCGAGGGACATGCGGACGATCCCGGTGACGACGCCGCCAACCGCTATCTCTCCCTCGTGCGCGCCGACAAGGCACGCCAGATGCTAATTGCCGCGGGCATACCCGCCGAGCGCATCGACGTTGATCCGCGCGGGCGGCAGGACCGCCTCGCCGATTGCGCAAGCTCGCAGTGCCAGGCCCAGAACCGCCGCGTGCTGACGCGCTTGATGGTGGTGTTGCCGCCAGGCCGCGCCGAGCGTACCGGCGGTGCGGAGGGGGAAGCAGGAGAGACGGCGCGGCTTGCCACGGGCACGCCGCCGTTCGCGCCTGGGGCACGTGGGGACCGCTGAGCCACCTCGCCGCGGCGAGTGTTCCTCCGCCGTGGCAGTTGCGCCTCCGCCCCGGTATGAATCATGGTTTATAAGGGCGCGATGGCCCGAGCGCCGCAAACGCGGAGCCAGGGCCGAGGCATCGGCGCCGTTCGGTGCCCGCGAGACAGACGACGGGAGCAGGTGATGGCGATGGCAGGCAGAGGAAACGGGTGGCTGGCGGCACGCTCCATCCGCTGCGGCGCGGTTGTGGCGGGGGCGGGGCCGGCCGCTCCCCGCGCCGGTTCCGCCCGCCGGGG
>OEIV010000589.1_pt1 | contig 19175 bp, 17 predicted proteins | sample 1539231 | NCBI WGS metagenome assembly OEIV01 (sample SAMN03794762, study PRJEB22550) | activated sludge metagenome | feature: wastewater treatment plant; material: activated sludge; isolation source: Wastewater treatment plant of a petroleum refinery complex | place: Argentina: Buenos Aires ...
CGGTATTCCTATTTGTTTTTTGTAAGTCGTATACCTAAAGTATTGGGTGTATTCCTGATTGGTTTTGTGATTGGTCGAAGTGATTTTTATACACAGATCAACCAACACAAAAAAATCATTTACTGGGTAATCGGTATTGGTTGTATATTGGGCTTACCTGCCAATTATTTATTAGCTTATCTGATGCAATATTATGGAGGCGATTATTGGGGTTTAAAAATACATGGATGGTATCAAACCCTCGTCTATGCTTTAGGGGTGGTTCCCTTAGCTTTGGCCTATGTGGGTTTATTGATGTTGGGATTTGAAACCAGTTTAGGGAAAAGAATCTTAACGTATTTGGCACCGGTTGGCAAAATGGCCTTTAGCAATTATATCATGCAATCATTGATTGGCAACTTTGTATTTCTGCATGCTGGTTTAGGTTTTACAGGCCAGGTTGGACCCGTATATTATACTTTATTTGGTTTGATGGTTTTTGCCTTTCAGGTTTTGATAAGCACCTTTTGGCTTCGCTACTTTCATTATGGACCCTTTGAGTGGCTTTGGCGTAGCCTTACCTATTGGAAACGTCCAGCATTCAGAATCAACAAACAATAAATCATTATTCTCTTACATCCAAATACTATATTTAAAGTCTGGAAAAATAAAAACGCCCACATACAAATGCCGACCCTACTGAAACCCTTGCAATACTTATCATTGATGATGGTTACCTTCAGTTTCCTTTGCAATGCATGTATCAGTAAAAAAAAGATATTGCCTGTTGCAAATAACAGCCTATGGCAAATGATACGATATAATAAAGGGTCTGAAATCATGGCGCTTGATACGGCCTTTTTAATGGTATCGAACAGGCATTTCATGACTGAGCAAGTGCAATTTGCTGACGAACAAACAGATACTACTCAGCAACATATTTTGTATATAGGTCGTAAAAATAATTTTATATATGTGTATGAAATAAATTCATTACAGGAAGGGATAGCCTTATTTCCCAAAAAAAACTGGGTGCTTTATACAGAAGGGATGGGCAAAACATTTACAGGCAATATTGAACGAGCAACCTTGATGACAAAAACATATGATGTACAAGTGATCCTGTTTGACTATGCGAGTATCAATAGCACATTAGGGGGCAAAAAAAACTTCGATTTTTCAATGCAAAACGCCCTGGCCTCTTCACATCAATACACGCAATTTTTAAAAGAAATTTCAACCATTCATCAACAAACAACCTTGTTTGAAGGGGTGCATATTAGCCTTTTTCTGCATAGCATGGGAAACTTAATGTTTCGTAAAATGATGCTTGACAATGAATATAAAGTATTAGGCAATCACCAATTTATACAACATATACTTTTTAATGCAGCATGCGTCAACAGAAAAAATCATCATCAATGGCTTGCCAACATTGATTTTGCCCAACATCTTTATATTCATTATAATCAGGCAGATAAAAAACTCAATGGGGCTATGCTGATTTCGGGTAATCGGAAATTAGGGAGCAAACCTTGTAGACCCTTTGCGCGAAATGTATCCTATATTGACTTTCACAACGCAGTAGGCAACAACCATAGTTATTTTTTAAATATCCCTGGTCGCGATTTTGTGATGAGCGATGCCATACAGCAATATTATACTACCGTACTCAATGGCCGACCTTATGATGTAGATTCGCTTTTGAAACCCAGTCGCATTGTTGGCTACAATATGATTCACTAAACCATGAAATATATCCGCACACATTTCATAGCAATATTCATCGCACTAGTGTATGTTTATTTTTGTTATTTGATGTTGGGTATTGTACTTCAATATATTCCCTACCACACGGATGTGGCCTTTCTAAAAATCAAACAAGATGTGATTGGCATGCTCCATTATCGTATCGCATTTTTTACCCATGTGTACACATCCATGCTTGTAATGTTTGCAGGCTTAACACAATTTAATCGTTCTTTTTTAAATCATTGGCCCACGCTGCATCGGATTGCTGGCTGGGTATATGTAGTATCTGTGTTGCTATTGGTTGCCCCTTCAGGATTTGTGATGGGCTTATATGCCAATGGTGGACTGAGTTCACAAATTTCATTTTGTTTATTATCTGTGTTATGGTTTTATAGCACCTGGCAGGCATTGCGATGCGCTATGCAAAAAAAAATAAATGCCCATCGCAAATGGATGATTCGGAGTTTTGCCCTCACATTATCTGCCATTTCATTGCGTGCATGGAAATACATTTTAGTATATTTGTTGCATCCAGCACCCATGGACACCTATCGAATGGTGGCATGGCTCAGTTGGGTATTCAATTTAATCATCGCCGAAATCATTATTTTAAAATATATCAATCATGAAAAAAATCCTTTACACACTCTTTCTTAGTCAACTATTATGGGCTTGTAATGAATCTCCTAAAACAGAGACCTCCACATCGGAAAACCCTCCAAGCACGCAAAATGCATCGCCACCTAAACAAATGGTATTTGCTTCGTATGTTGGAGCCTTTGAAGCTGAAGAAATCAAAGAAGGCTCAGATGCTACTTATTCAAACCTCATCAATTTCACCATTCATCAATTAGAAAACGGACAAGCCACAGGGCGAAGCATTATTGCCGGCAACGACCGCCCATTTACGGGCACCTACAAACAAGCAGGAAATGTGTTTGATATCATTGCCTCTGAGCCGGGTGATGACAAGCACGATGGACGTTTTGAATTTAAACTCGATACCAGCAAACAAACTGTAGAAGGTAAATGGTATTGCAATGATAAAAACATAGCCGTACCAGTGCGTAAATTTGCATTGACAAAAAAGACATTTTCCTATAACCCTGAAAACAATTTTGATGAAAGCATTGTAGGGGCTAGTTTATATAATGGCAAAGACATGGAAGAAAGCAGCTATGAAGCCATCACAGCGAAAGTGACTAAAATCAATGCATCGACCCAAAAGCTAAACAATAAAGATGTAGAAAACCTCTATAAAGGCGATTTAGAAGTGATACGTAATGCTATTTATGCCCGTCATGGATATTCATTTCGCAATAGAAGAATGCGTTATTTATTTGACAATTTAGTGGAATGGTATGTGCCTTCAAATGTGGATGTTCGAAACGAACTGACTGCCTTAGAAAAAGATAATATTGCATTGATCAAACGTTATGAAGACCATGCAGAAAAATATTACGATGAGTTTAGTCGATAGTTGTATAAAAATGCAACCTTTTTTTGCCTAGAATTCTCTATATCGTATCAGACTCACCCATTGCATGATGTACCTTGGGTACAATAATTTTTGCCTGCATGGTACTGCCAAAGTAAGTGCTCATTTCTTCAATGGTATAAGCATCTTCTATTCTATACTCCCCAATAGCTGTACGTCGCAAGGCTTGCAAATAAGCACCGCAACCCAAAGCTGCACCCACATCATTGGCCAGTGAGCGTATATAAGTACCGCTTCCACATACAATGCGAAAATGCACTTCAGGTAATTGCAATTTAGTAATTTCAAATGCTTCAATATGTACTACCCTGCTTTTCATAATGACTTCCTTCCCTTTACGGGCAAGTTCGTACACGGGTTTACCTTCTTGTTTCACAGCTGAATGGATGGGTGGAAATTGGGTGATATCACCAATGAACGTTTTTCGTACACTTTCAAGGAGTGATGGCGTTACCATTGAATAATCTTTTTCATCGGTTGGAAAGCTCTCTAAGTCATAAGTGGGAGTGGTTGCCCCTAAATGTATAATGCCTGTATATTCCTTTTTCTGTCCCAGCAAATCGGTTAATTTTTTTGTCAGTTTTCCTGTACAACATATCACCAGTCCACTCGCTAAAGGATCGAGCGTACCTGCATGACCAATTTTAGCACGTGTCCATTTTTTTATTTGGGTTACTACCCCAAAGGAGGTCCAACCATATGGTTTATCCATTAATATCATTTCTCCTTCTATAAAATTACAAGATGCCAGATTTTTTTTCATGATGCAAATTTATACTGAAAACCTGTTTGTGCAGATTTAAATATCCATCAATAAACTTCAAACCCTATTTAAGCCTCCCGATTCATTTATATAAAAGCCTATTCTATATTCCTTCAAAAAAGCCATTTCTGTCGTTTTCATTTATCTATAACAAGTATACATATATATAATATGCTGATATTTATATCTTCAAAAATATAGATGTTTATAAATTCAGCATGTTTAGTACAATCTTTAATTATATTTGCAACTAATTCAACAATTTAATATAACACAACAATATGGCAACAACAGCAGATATGCGTTCCGGTTTAATCATCAAATTAGATGGTAGCTTATACAGCGTGGTAGAATTTGGACAAAACAAAACAGCACGTGCAGCCGCAAAAGTATGGGCTAAACTAAAAGGTGTAGATAATAATCGAACGATTGAGCAAACCTGGAATAGTGGTGAAACAATACACCCGGTAAGGGTTGAGAAAAAACCTTACCAATATTTATACAAAGACGAAACAGGTTATAATTTTATGGATAATGGTACATTCGAACAAATTACCGTGGCTGAAAACCTCGTTAATGCACCGCAGTTTTTAAAAGATGGTTTAGAAGTCATTGTATTGACCAATGGCGAAACAGACATGCCTATTGGCGTAGAATTACCAGAAAAAATTGAAGTGCTTGTTACTTATAGTGAGCCGGGTATGAAAGGTGACACTGCAACACGCACCTTAAAACCAGCAACAGTTGAAACAGGTGCCAATGTAAATGTACCTTTATTTGTCAACGAAGGTGATGTCATTCGAATCAACACAAAATCAGGAGAATACGTAGAAAGGGTCAAAAATTAATCATTTCTGAAAACTATCTTCTTTTAATAAAATAAAATACACCATGGCAACAATTAAAAAGGCTCGTCCAACACAGGCAAAGACTGCACCTAAAAAAGCAGTGGCTCAAAAAGCCCCTCTTGTAAATAAACCAGCACCAGCTAAACAAGCAACAAAAAAAGCAGTTCCTGCCGCAAAATCAGTGAAGGAAACGGCTCTTAAGATGCCCAATGCAATTTTCAATATTGATGAAATCAATGAATTGCTCAAAGCGGTAAATCATTCTAATGTGAATGAGTTAAAATTAGAAAAAGGTGATTTTAAAATTACCATTCGTCAAGGAATGCCAATGGTAGCAGCTACATCTGCACCACAAACAACAACACCCGCGCCTGCGCATACCCCCGTGGCAACACCAGCACAAGTAGTAGCACAAGCTCCCGCTGCGCCTGCTGCCCCCATTGCAGACACTTCTTCCGATCATCTTATTACCGTTAAATCGCCGATGATTGGTACATTTTACCGATCAGCAGGTCCGGGTAAACCTACTTTTATAAATGTAGGCGATGAAATAAAAGTGGGCCAGGTGATTTGTATAGTAGAAGCCATGAAACTATTTAATGAAATAGAAAGTGAAGTGAGTGGTAAAGTAGTGAAAGTATTGGCCGATGACAGCAGCCCTGTTGAATACGATCAGCCATTATTTTTAATTGAACCTTAAATAATTTGAACAAGGAAATTGCTTAAAAGCAATTCATTAGATTAAAAGCACATGTTAGCTTGCCTACATTTTTCTTATATCGAATATTGTGTTCGATGACTATTCAAATGAATAAATTAATACATTATGTTTAAAAAAATTTTAATTGCCAATAGAGGAGAAATAGCACTTCGTGTGATTCGTACTTGTAAAGAAATGGGCATTCCTACCGTGGCGGTATATTCTACGGCCGACAAAGATAGTTTGCATGTACGATTTGCAGATGAAGCTGTTTGTATAGGAAAACCTTCAGGCGCTGATTCTTATTTGAACATACCCCACATCATGGCTGCAGCCGAAATTACCAATGCTGATGCCATACATCCTGGATATGGTTTTTTGGCTGAAAATGCCAAGTTTGCAGAAATTTGTGGTCAATACAATATCAAATTTATAGGGCCTATGCCCGATATGATCAATTCGATGGGGGACAAAATAACCGCCAAAGAAACCATGATCAAAGCGGGTGTACCCGTAGTGCCAGGCAGTGCAGGTTTACTTCAAAGCATTGACCATGCTAAGAAAGAAGCAAAAAAAATGGGTTATCCAGTCATTATCAAAGCAACCGCTGGTGGTGGTGGCAAGGGTATGCGTATCGTATGGAAAGCTGAGGAAATGGAAAAGGCGTTTGACTCAGCCAAAATGGAAGCTGCTACTTCATTTAAAAATGATGGTATCTACATGGAAAAATTTGTAGAAGAACCTCGTCATATTGAAATTCAAATTGCAGGTGATCAGTTTGGCAAAGTGTGTCACCTCAGCGAAAGAGATTGCTCTATACAACGTCGTCATCAAAAATTAGTAGAAGAAAGTCCTTCCCCTTTTATGACACCTGATTTGCGTAAAAGAATGGGAGAGGCTGCTATTAAAGCGGCTTCTGCAATCAATTATGAAGGTGTGGGTACTGTAGAGTTTCTTGTAGACAAACATCGTAATTTTTACTTTATGGAAATGAATACCCGTATACAAGTAGAACATTGCGTTACAGAAGAAGTAATCAATTACGACTTAATCAAAGAACAAATAAAAATTGCGGGTGGGGTTCCCATTTCTGGTAAAAATTATGAACCTAAGATGCATGCCATCGAATGTCGTATCAATGCCGAAGACCCATACAATGATTTTAGACCCTCTCCGGGCCGTATTAATGTATTGCATACTCCTGGTGGACATGGGGTACGTATTGATTCACATATCTATGCGGGTTATACCATTCCTCCTTATTACGACTCTATGATTGCTAAAATCATTGCCGTAGCCCAAACACGTGAAGAAGCCATTGATACCATGAGCAGAGCCCTTAGTGAATATGTAATTGAAGGTATTAAAACGACCATCCCGTTTCATCAGCAACTGATGCAAAACGAAGATTTTATTAGTGGCAATTTTACCACTAAATTTATGGATACTTTTGTTTTAAAATAAAAATACCTGCATTGTTATTTTGCTTCAAAGAAAAATCGTTGCTATGAAAAAAATATTTTATTTGTTGCTGTTATTATTTCCATCTTTTGTGTATGCACAATATCCTTATACGTTTAAAGATATCAGTGGCAAATGGATTGAACGTACACGCACCGATAAAAACAGCGATGTTGCTCCTTTTAAAGATACTTTATATCTTGAGATACGTGAAAATGGATTTATGCTTGTAAGACATACCATAGGTGCTACTTTTTATGGTGATGCCGAATTGGTTGATAATACTTTGTCGATACAAAAAGAACAATTTAAAATCGAAAGTGCTGAAAATGGTATTTTAAAGCTGAAGCAAGGCAAAGTCACCCATCGTTTTGTAAAATTTGAAGAGTTTACCGACGCGCCTGTTGTAAAAATGATACCCGGTGCTGAAAAGGGTAACAAACTCAATAAAGAAGAAAACCTACAAGGCAAATGGACCGTATATAAAAAAACAGACCCTTCCTTTAGCAGTCGTACATTTTATATTAAGATTTTAGACATCAAAGAAAAATTAAAGCCTCATACTTATGCAGGCAGTGTCACCTTTCATAATATGGATTCAATATACAATAGTGACGCCATTATCACCATACAAGATACTGAAATCACTATCCTTAGTAATGATAAAATCATCAAAGCGCAAATGCTTAAAAACGATGGAGAAGAATTTATTATTGAGCACAACAGTGTTCAGTATTTTATGAAAAGATTTGGTAAGTAGCTAAAATTGTTTAATTTTATTTATTCTTAAACATTTCCATTCATCCTAAAATCTTTCCTATGAAAAAAATTGTATTCCTTATTGCCTTTCTTCACATTGCTACAAGTCAATTACATGCACAAATTTTAGCAACCTTTACACCTGACCCTGCCTTCAATGCCGTGGTATCATACCCATTTGCCAATACAAACAATACCCCAAATCCGGCAAATTATGTTGCGGCTCTGTGGACAGGCAATGGCACCCAAGGTGCATGGCGTTCATTTTTTAAAATAAATTTAAGTTCAATTCCTGCCAATGCGGTCATTGACTCTGCCATCTTTTCATTTTATGCAGATATCAATTCTCTTTGGGGCAACACAGGAAACCCTAATTTTGGTATTGCGAATGGTGCATACATTTGTCGTGTAACAACTCAATGGAATACCAATATTTTTAACTGGAATACACAACCATTGTATACCCTGACCAATGCTGCAGAACTTGATCAAAGCATCAGTGTGATACAGGATTATACGCATATCGATGCGACTGATTTGATTAAAGATATTTTATTAGGTACCAATAATGGATTTGCCTTTGTATTGCAACAGGAAATGAGTAAATATAATTCTCAAATATTTCATGCTTCAAACGGTGTTGAGAGTCCTACTACCCCTAAACTAAAAGTTTATTATCGATTTGCCAATTCAGTGAATAATTTTTCTGAAGAGCCTATTACTTATTCAAAAAAAGGCGATCAGTTTAGTATTTTCTTTGATAATAATTTTGAAGGAACCATTAGTATTTACCAATCAACTGGTGCCTTGGTAAAAAAAGAAACATGTAATAATCAATCGATTTATCATTTAAATACCTCCTCATTACCCACAGGTATTTACTTCATCGAATTGAAAAATAAAATGAGTAGCAAAACCATTAAAGTTTTGTTTTAAGTTTTTATATTTTTCATCATCACTTTGATAGACCAATAAATAAAAGTGAGCAGGGTGCCCAACAATAAAGTAACACCCCATGTACGGCCATGCATCCAGGGATGTATAAATCGATCTGCAATATCCATCAATATTAAATGGGGTGTAGTGATGATATCCCAGCTATTCCAGCGCAAAAAACGTCCCAGATAGACCCCAAAACTTGCCATAAAAAGCATTGTGATGATGAGGACTTGTGTTTTGACAGCTGAACATTTTTTCAGAAGCAGTTGTTCTATATGAAACAAACTGATAAACCCCAACAATAAGCCTGCCCATGAAAATGATAATAGCATAATCAAATCGAACCATTTAGGCATGCCATTGCGTTCATGCAAATGAAATAAATCAGTGAGTATATATGGCGCATTCGGAAAAAATAGTAACCAAGTGGCTGCAAGCAAACCCATCGCATACACATTGATGTTAATGCTGTTATGTAGCAAATAGGATGAAATAAAACAAGGGATCATTGCCAGAAATAAATTCCAGTTTAAAAAAATATACATCAGGCTACCGGTAAAGGCTATTCGCATCAATGTTAGGGTAATACAAAATATAATGGTAAAAGTTAATAACAACAATAATTCAAAACGTACGAATCGGGTTATACTATGCATAGGCTTTTATTTTTAAAAGGTAAAAGTAGCATGATGTATGTTTAGGATTTCATAAGGAAAACTATGCAGGGTGTTAAAAAAAAATGCCATTCACTTAGGTGAACGGCATTTCAATGATTGATTGAGTTAGGGAAAACTTATTGAATATCTACGACTCTTGACAAAGCCAATTCGTTGATGACATAAATGGTTTTACCATTTTGAACAGTGGTATTCATATTCCATGGCGCAATTACAACAGTGCCAGTACCTTTACCCAATGTTTGCAATTCTGCAGCAGTAAAAGTGGCTGAATTTGTGTTAGGCCCCATTCTTTTTAAAACTACTTTACCAGTTTCTCCGGCAATTTGAAAATAAACTGAATCTGAATTGCTGATACTACCTGTGACACTCAATGCAAAATTATTTGCACTATTGATGGTCGTAAATGCACTCATATCGGTAGAGGTTGGAATCGCTTGTGCGGTGGCATCGTGTGTAAAAGCAGGGATACCATTGCCGCCCCCTACATTCCAAACTAAAGTACCTGACATATCAATGCCTGTTGGATCAGAAGCGGATGGAGTAAAATAATACGAGTTATTGGCATTTTTTGTAAACGTTTTACCTTCTAATGACACAGTGCCTGCATCATTGTAAGTAGCAGTTGCTAAATTACCAAAGCCTGCAACGCCAGTACCAAATACGGTATTAACAGGAAACCCTGCTACAGTGGTATTGGTGATGGTGTACAAAGCAACCAAAAACCCGTCACCTGTGGTTGGGGCTGGAGATGGTGTAGCTGCAGCAGTTGCATTGTTATTGTCAGAAGGAAGTGTCACTTTTTTATCGCAAGACGCAAAAAAGAGTGAAGCGGATAATAATGCTAAAGTTAGTTTTTTCATTTTATAAGATTTTTATACTTGCAAAGATGCGATGAAAAAAATAATAAGCCAATACCCTGAGTAGGGTATTTATTTACCTGTCTTACATAGGCCTTGAAAAGGAAATTCCCATCAACATCTACTTTTTATTAGGTTCAGTTATTTCAAAAGTCTGGATATGTTTTTCTCCTTTAGGACTTATAAATTCAATTTGATATTTACCAATGGGTAAGTAATATTTTCCATCATCTCTTGTTTGCAACGGCTGTTGATTCACTTGCTTAATGGTTTGATTGATTGATAAATCATAGTTTAAAATGTTGATACCATTGACAGCTTGATGTGTTGTAGAATACAACAGTTCACCTTGTGTTGAAAGAATATGTATATCATAAAGTGTAGCTTCCTGGGTATAAAACGCGATATTTATTTTTTGAGTATTGGGTGTTGAGTATGAAAATGATTTATTGCCTAAATGTTTATTGTAGATAATTTTATCAATGTCAAACGTCACCCAGTTTTTATCTTTCACTTGATTATAAGCTTGTATTTTATCTAAATTGGCAATGTAAATTGAACGTCCGTGGGTGCCTAATACAATATCATTTTCGCGTTCTTGTATTGCAATATCATGAATGGCAACCCTAGGCAAATTGCCATTCCAAGGTATAAAATGATTCCCTTTATCAAAACTAACATATAAACCATTGTCAGTACCCACATATAGAATTTGTTCATCTTTGGGATCCTCTTTTACCACATTGATAGGTTCTTGGGGTAAGTTTTTTCCAAGACTTTTCCAATGTGCACCTTCATCATCACTGACAAAAAGATATGGTGTAAAATCATCGTTTCTATATCCATTTAAAGATACATATACCCTATTTAATTGATGCTGGCTGGCGGTAACCCTCGACACCCATAAATCATCAGGTAATCCTGCTGAAATGTTTATCCAGGTATATCCACCATCTTTACTTATGTGCACCAAACCATCATCTGAACCTGTGTACAACAACCCAAACCTGCGAGGGCTTTCATGAATGCAAGTCAGGGTATTAAAGGGCACATTGCCTTTTCGATTGGCTTGTGTAAGGTCGGCACTCAGTGTTTCTAATGCTTCGCCTTGCAACAAGGATCGGTGTAAACAATTTGAGCCAATATAAAATACATCTTGGTTATGTCTACTCAACCATATAGGCGTTTGCCAATTAAACCGATAAGGTGCATTGCCAATATCATGAATAGGCTTCACATCTAACACATCATCATTATCTTTTTGGGCTTTGTAATAATTGCCAAATTGATACCCTACAAAATAGGTATTATTGTTTCGGGTATCAACCTGTACTTGCATGCCATCCCCTTCACCAATATTTTTATACCCATATACACCATTTTGATGCCATGCTGTACTTTCAGTATGATTACTCGGGCCTACCCAAGTGCCATTGTCTTGTAATCCGCCATATACATTGTAAGGGCTTGCATTATCTACTTGTATTGCATAAAATTGTCCTACGGCTGGGTTGTTGGCTTTTATCCAGTGTTTACCATCGTCATACGTAATATTTACCCCGCCATCATTGCCAGTAATCAGGTGTCGATCATTTTGACTATTGATCCAAATACTGTGGTAGTCAGGATGACAATTGTCGCCGTCAATTTGCGTAAAATGCTTGCCTCCATCTTCACTCATCAATAAAGGATAACCGGCAATAAATACTTTGTCGGCATTGTTTGGCGATACCTGCACAGTACCAAAATAATATCCATAGGTAAATACCACACCACTCATATCGCCCTCATGGGTTTTGTGCCAGCTAATCCCTGCATCATCACTTCGATAAAGCTCAGCACCATATATGGGTGTATCAAAAAGACTGGCATCGGCATCAGCTAATTTCCAGTCAGCAATATCTTTTACTGTAAACGTTTGTTGTCGGATACTTTTTTTCAAGGAAGCTGCCTGATACTTTGCAGGATAGCCTTGTTGCTTTAAATAATCATTGATTGTAGCATCGTCTAACTCTAAAAAATCATTCGTATTCATCAAGGCTAATTTCCTTGCCGTTAGTTTCTCATCCTGCGATGCATCCTTTTTTTTCTCCGGTTGATTCATTTGATTATCGACCACTGCATAGAGGATGGCAGGATTTTTATTAAATATAGAAAGGCCAATACGACCTACTTGATTTCCTGTAGGGAAACCACTTTGTTGGGTCGTCAATAATTGCCATTGCTCACCCCCATCAGTACTTTTATAAATACCGCTTGCTGCGCCTACTCCGTTAAAGTTCCACGCTTTGCGGGTTCGTGTCCAGGAAGCTGCATATAATGTATTTGCATTTAATGGGTCAATTTGTAAATCAACACATCCTGTGCTGTCGTTGATATATAATGTTTGTGACCAGTTGTTGCCAGCATCTGTGGTTTTATAAATGCCACGCTCCTTGTTATGGGTATATAAATGTCCAAGTACAGCAACCCATGCAATTGCCGGATTGTCGGGATGTAAAATAATTTTACCGATATGATGACTTTCTGGCAAGCCTTTATGTACCCATGTTTTACCCCGGTCGTTTGAAGTATACAAGCCAACACCTGCATACGAAGAGCGGGACGAATTGTCTTCACCTGTACCAATCCAGATGAGATTGTGTTTCCAATTAACAGCAATATCGCCAATAGTGATGGTGGCTTCCTGATCAAATACAGGCTCCATCGATTGGCCGTTGTTGATGGTATGAAAGAGACCGCCTGAGGCATAGGCAATATAAAATTCATTTACATTATCAGGATTCACTTCCAAATCGGTCACCCGTCCGCTCATGATGGTAGGACCTATATTTCTAAATTTGATTTCATCGATGGGAGAGACTTCCTTTTTTGCTTTTTCAAAAGAAGAGATACGTTGTTGTTGTCCAAAAATAGGCTGTATATAGGCTATCAAAAAACAAAATAAAAAGCATTTTACTTGCATAATTTTAATATTGAAAGCTAATGTAGTGACAGTGGATTGATTTTGAAATAAAAATGACTATTATTGTATTTGTATATGAAAAAATATTTTATTAAAAATGAATTTTCCGATCATTTTTTTTACATGCTTTGTGGGTTTTGCTTGCTATTGTTAAGTCTTCCACATCAAGGTATGGCACAAAAGAAAAAATCACCTCCACCAGAAGATGTCATACACATCGTATCGTACGAAATATTAGAAAATGGAGATACCATCAACAGACTTGATAACAAAAATAGAAAAGAAGGAAAATGGCTTATCGTCAACAAAGTCGGCTATGGCGAAGAAGACTTTATTGAACTGGGTACTTATGATCATAACATAAAAATGGGGACATGGAAAAGCTACACGATGAATGGGGTGATTATTTCGCAGGAATATTACAAACAAGGAAACAAAAGTGGGGAAGCTAAATACTATGATGATGGCATGTTGTATTGTGTGGGCAATTATCTTGCGTTGCGTTCATTATACGATTATGATACCATCATGGTGGAAGACCCTATTACAGGCATTGAAAAACCGGTTGTCATCAAAACAGATGTAGGCAGTGTTCGTCATGGTTTCTGGACTTACTACGACCCACCTTCTAAAGAAGTGAAAAAAGTGGTAGAATATCAGGCAGATGAAGTGATTTACGAAAAAGAGTATACAGCTAAAGCAGACAGTGCTTATATCAAAGAAAAAATGAAATCATTTTCGAAAGGGAATACAAATGCGAACCAAATGATATTGGAAAAAAATAAAAAGCCCTCTAAGTTTACAGACATTCCAGACAATGCAGAGTATGTTAAACCGAACGTGAAAAAAAAGCGATAAAAAAATTAGAGTCTTTTCAGTGACCTTTCAATTTCCAAAATTTCATCTCGAATTATCCATTCAGATTGAAAGCATTTAATACATCATTTTTAGGAATGTGCGCAAGTCATTAATGCCTTCAGTGGCTGGCTTTTCAATATATGTAACATGCAATCGATTGATAGCGGGCACTTTGGTATCTATGACGATGACGGGCATGTCAGGAGGCAAATAATGTAGAATAGATGCCGCAGGATACACTGACAAACTTGTACCAATGACCACAAACACATCCGCTGATTTTGCTTCAAGTATCGCATTTTCCATCATGGGCACTTCCTCTTCAAACCATACGATGTGGGGCCTTAATTGATGACCATCACTGGCACAATCACCCCATTGAATATCATGCTCAATGGGATAGATTAAAGCTTCATTGTATTCGCTTCTCATTTTAAATATCTCACCATGAAGATGCATTACCTTGGTGGACCCACCCCTTTCATGCAGGTCGTCAATATTTTGGGTAATGACTGTCACTGCATAATCTTGTTCAAGAGATGCTATGGCTAAATGGGCATTGTTTGGCTTGGCTTGTAAAATATTTCTTCTTCTTTCGTTGTAAAATTTCAACACCAATTGGGGATTTTTTTTCCATGCTCGGGGTGTAGCCACCTCTTGCACATTATAATTTTCCCACAAGCCATTGCTATCTCTAAAGGTTTGTATGCCACTTTCAGCACTCATACCAGCTCCTGTAAACACGACCACTTTTTTAAGCATATGCTAAAATCAATGTCAAAGATAGCGATACCAAATAGTTTTTTTTCAGCATATGAAAAATAGTTTTTAAAAAAAACCTCTTCTCATTTTGCCACTTATAAATTCTATTTTCAAACGATTTGAATAAATACATTGACGAATTTATGTATTCAAACAACTCTCAAAGGATTATTTTTTACGTTAAACAATCATGCTTCTTTCATACTTTTCTATGAATGAAAGCCTTCAAATAAAATCTTTTTCCATTTTAAGAAATTATTCACTTTCTAAATGGTAATTTTGTAGAGCTACTATGATTTTCAACATGAACAACCCCTTTATTTTTAATAAAATGCCTACACAACTTCGACTTTTATTTATCTATTTCTTCTTATTGATCAGTGCATTGCCAGGTATTGCGCAGCCTGCCTTAGAAAATAAGTATCCTGATTATGCATTTCAAAATTATCAAATGTCTTTTGACAGGGTGAAAGCGGCCTTTTCAAAATCAGAATTTAATGTCAGAAAAATGTTTGAAGACAAAAAAATTAAATACCCCTGTAAAAATATTTTATTTCGTGCCATCAAAGCTTCTAATGAATTTGAACTTTGGGGACGTAATCAAATGGATGACACCTTTGTATTGATTAAACACTATAAAATATGTGCCTTATCGGGTATCTTAGGACCTAAGCGCTGGGAGGGTGACAAACAAGTGCCGGAAGGGTTTTATTTCATTTCAGATTTTAAACCAAACAGTGCCTATCATCTTTCTATGTTGCTCAATTACCCTAACTATTCCGACATGATGAAAGGGAATAAAGAACATCCAGGGGGCGACATTTATATTCATGGTGCTTGCATGACTGTTGGCTGTGTACCGATGACTGATGAGTGGATTGAAGAATTGTATGTGATCAGCATGATTGCTCGTATCAATGGTCAGCTCAATATCCCTGTGCATGTTTATCCGCTGAGGTATACCCAAAAAGGACTTGATTATATAGGTAAGGAATATAAAGACGAATCGGAAAAACAAGAATTTTGGGTCAATTTAAAACGAGCTTATGATTATTTTGAAGCAACCCACAAAACCTTACCGGTTATGTATGATGAAAAAGGCAATTATGCATTTTAGCATTATGCAAATTCAGGTAATATAAAGCTTTCGAATGTTTTAAATCCAATATGGCTATGTACTGAAAGAAAACCTTCACCATAAGCCACCCCAATCTTTTTTCCCATCAGGTTATTTCTATACATTACTCTATTGGTATAAGTTTCGCTTGAAATATAGGTTGCAGGCCCGTTGCTTTCGTCATCTAAAAACTGTGATTTAAATGCCAAAATGCAATCCATTTTTTGATCTATCACATCTGAGATATCAATTATAAAGTCTGGTTCTAAGTATTGATCTTGTATATAATTAAAGATTTTTTTGGGTCTCCAGGCTTGTTGAACTTGCCCATCGAGCATGGTTTCAATTTTTACCAACCCTGCATAATAGCAAGCATCTTTTGCCAGTGAAGCTGCCTTACCATGATCTGGGTGTCTATCATTGGGTGCATTGGCCAATACTATATCAGGTTGATATTTTCGTATCATTTGTATCAATGCCAATTGATGCTTTTCATCATTTTGAAAAAATCCATCCCTAAATTGTAGATTTTCTCTGATGTCGAGTTGCATGATTTCGGTAGCTGCATCGCTTTCTTGTTTTCGCAAAGCGATACTGCCTCTGCTACCCAGTTCACCTTGTGTGAGGTCAATAATACCTGTTTTGTATCCTTTTTGTTTATGCTGTAATAAGGTACCACTACATGATAATTCTGCATCATCTGGATGAGCTGCTATAGCGAGTATGTCTAATTTCATAATTCAAAAATAGTCTTCTTATATTGAATACACAAGCTATAAAGTTTCATGTTGTGGATAATTGCAGAATTTGCCTTTAAAATGCATATCTACAATTGGGTAGTAATCACTCCTTCAAAATTTTGTTGTAGTAATCTTTAACGTGCCAAAACTGTGCAGACACAAGCATTTAATTCATTTTTCACTTCGTATCCGTATTCCGAATAAGGGATATATGTACTGATTAAAAAAGATATAATGTCTGCATATATAAAATATCAATGTATAACATATTCTTTACAGTGAAGTTGGTGATGATAGTAGTATCTACCTAAATATCCTCTCAAAAGCTCTTATTTACTGCGTATATATTCTCCATACAAATTCTACAGCAAAATATCAGAAATAAAACTATCCTAAATGTAAATAAAATCATTTATCAATAATCGATTTGTGTATTACAAAGCAGATGCTTTCTTATTGAACAGACCAAACTAATTTTATCAGGAGCAGGTATTTTATCCTATTTACATCATTTTCTGTGCATCAGGCATGCATTAATTGAATAAAGCAAAAATCAGGATTGGGTTTTCAATGATTTCCGCTTAAAAAATAGTTTAACCACAAAATATATGATTAATGCAGATAATACTCCGGTTAAAAAATCTGTAAGAGGAACCATAACTGCTGTATAAACCATCATTGAAAATTCAAATTTTCCTAAATGTTTTACTTCTTTTATTTCAGATGGTTTTATCATATTTGTAGCAACCCATACCAATATTCCACCGATGCAAGCCATAGGAATAAGTTCTAAATATTGTGCTAAAAAATACGCGAGAGATAATTTGAGTATTGCTTTAAAATATCCGGCCAAGGGGGTTCTAGCTCCAGCTTTAATGCTCGTAGCGGTTCTGGCCAATGCACCGGTACATGGGAATCCTTGAATAAGGGGTGTTATTATTTGCACCATTCCTTGTCCAAAAAATTCCTTATCGGGATTAAAAGGTGTTTTTTTATTTTCGGCTAGTTTATCAGCCATTGAAGAGCACAAAATACTTTCAACGCCAGATACAAATACAATAGCACCTACAAAATAAAACATATCAAGCATTACACTTGATGATACGTTTGGCAAAGCAGGCGGTGTAAAAACAAAAAAATTATTTGGAATTGACCCATATAGATCTTTCACTAATATGAGCCCCTTATCGGCAAGCAAGGTAGATGAAAGCAAAGTAGCTGTTCCCATTGCAATAACAGGACCTGGTATAAAAATAGAAATTCGGAGTAGTCCTTTTGTGATAACAAACGTTATTACACCAATGAATACAGACCATATATTTATTTTATCAATATTTTGAAATGCCATATAAATATTGTGAATAATACCACCATTTATATCTTCATCCTGACCAATAAAATCTTTAAATGATTCAATGCCTAAAATATCTTCAAGATTCGTTAAAGCAATCGCAATTGCAATACCCACCGTAAATCCTACGATGATAGAATTGGGTACTAATTTTGCATATTTACCAAATCCATAGATACCCATTATAATTAATATAATACCTGCTATAATAGAAACTAAAATTAAAAACCCATGTGCTTGTTCAAAGGTACCACCTATAGCAGGATCACTGTATTTTGAAATAAGCGCTGCTATGACTGGTATAAATGCTGCAGTAGGACCATACACTTGATATTTAGACCCTCCGAAAGTTCTACCAATGACACATGCTAATGCGCCTGCAATAATACCATGTTCAGGTCGCATACCCATAGCAATTGCAAAACCCATCGCCATTGGTATAGCAGTCATTGCCACGATTAACCCCGCACTAAAATCCTTATAAACTACTTTAGCCCAAGTATCTTTGGTAAGGTCTTCCCACCTTGAATCAAAAAAAGTAAAAAATAGTTTTAATCTTTCGATTGGTGTTGTTGGAAACATTTTTTTATTCATGTAAAATCTTTATTTAAATAATTGGATTAGTTCATCTTCATGAGAAGTTGTGTTATTAGTATGCCAACTCACTTCTTTGTATTTGAAGGTTGATTTTTTCAACATTGGTATTGGATCAAAGCTATTTTTATTGGTTCGTAAACGATAATTGAGAGGTATATAAATCATTTCAATATGATGCGCATCTAAAAAATGTTTTAGTGCATTTATATGAAAACCATGAAATGTTTCAATTTTAAGTATTTGAAGGGTGGATTCATAGGTATTATTGATGATATTAATAGCATCTTTGAATGGCTGATTTATCAGTTTTTGAATGATTTTGTATTGTGAATAAAAAAGCAATTCAGTGATAGAGTCTGATAAATGAGTGGCATACATTAACACGACTGTTAATTGCTCATTTTTATTTTCTTCTAAAGCAAATTTGAGTGTGTTGAGCGACTCAATGGTAAAATCAATTGGGATTAAAATATTTTTATTGTGCTTCATTCGAATAATTAGTCGTCCCTCAAAAAGTATATTTTGGTTTTTGAGCAAAAAAAGTCCAAT
>OEIV010000590.1_pt1 | contig 19174 bp, 9 predicted proteins | sample 1539231 | NCBI WGS metagenome assembly OEIV01 (sample SAMN03794762, study PRJEB22550) | activated sludge metagenome | feature: wastewater treatment plant; material: activated sludge; isolation source: Wastewater treatment plant of a petroleum refinery complex | place: Argentina: Buenos Aires ...
TGCCGAAGAACCGGTATGAGCGCTATTAGTTTGAGTTATTGTAAAATATGGATCAGAATTATTTGAAGTCCAAGAATCTGGTTCACCACCTGTCCAGTTTTCAAAACCACCGTTTGGAACTTGCGATCTGATGAATGAAAAAGAAATAAGTATTACAAGTAAGATTGTGTAAATATATTTCATTTGAGCCTCCTAAACAAAAAGTTGTTAATTGTTCGTGACGTTTGTTTATCTTAATAAATATTTTCATTATTTATAAAATAAAATCAAGAAGACTGCTTTAAAAAGCAGTCTTCGTAAATTTCAAACTGATCGACATTATTTAAGAAGCACAAACTTTTTAGTGCTTGTAAATTCTCTTGAACCAATATTTGATACAGCATTAATTCTGTATAGATATACACCTGAAGACAATTCAGATGCATTAAATTCAACTTCGTGATATCCCGCTGATTGAATATCATTTACTAAAGTTGAAACCTGTTGCCCAAGTAGATTGAACACAGTAATGGATACTTTACTTTCGTTTGGTATCGCATAACGAATTGTTGTACTTGGATTAAATGGATTAGGATAATTCTGACTTAATTCAAAATCAGTTGGAGTAATACCTGTCAAATCTTCAATACCTGTCCATCCGGTTGAATCAGCTATAGTAATGTCATCAAATAAATAGGTGTCGCCATAAGGGGAATACCCACCAATTCTTAATAACACGTTATTCTGTCTATAATTATTTAACGAGAAAGTATAGTTAATATAATTAGAACCACTGAAACTTGGCTGTGCTATTGGCGTCCAGGTTAATCCTGCATTATTGGACATCTCGATACTTAGTGCACCTGTTCCTGCATTAGCTTTTTTTACATAAAACGATAAGAATGGATTTGGTGCATTCGTAAGATTCATCGTACCAGATAATGTAAGATAATTATATGATCCGCCTGCAGGGCCTAAAGCCCATACCTGAGAGCCGCTGTATGCATTTGCAATTTTAATATCAAATAATCCACTGGTCCAATATTTTTTTGAAGTAGTATCGACTTCTGCATCATCAAAAAGCGGAATACCTAAAGTTTTTGTGTTATCATAAATTTCAACATCATCAAGATGCCATCCATCCAAATGATTTGACCCATTGGATGTTGTTTTAAATCTTACATATGCTGCATTCAGTTGCTTGATAGGTGTTAAATCTAACTCACGAGTTTCCCACACTGTATTTGTATTACCAGTAAAACCTGTTACAGTACTCCAGTTAACGTTATCAACGGAATATTCGACAACACCAAAATCTGACCCGGTTTCAAAGGCATATCTGTGATTAAACCTTAAAACAGGTCTCGTTATTGCCTGCGTGTTAACCTGGAATACAATTCGTCTATCAGCACTAGCAGGATAATTAGTTCCGGGACTATCTTCAAGTGCATGAGTTCCACTATGACCCGGATCGCTGGAATCTTCCTGTGTAACTGCCCAAGGTAAATCAGATGCCCATCCAAATGTATTTTCAAATGTCTGAACGAATGGTGCAGTCTGAGAAATTACATTAAATGATGTTGTTAGATCTGCTCTTTCTGATCCTTGATTAATTAGTAGTTGAGTATCTTTTTCATAAATTTTAGCATAATAGATTGTATTCATAAAAGTCAGATCAGTAAGAGTTGTTTCAATTGTAGCCTGATTAAAAATATCAAATACTCTGGTCTCTGTCCTATTTTGCAAACCTTCAACTGAAAAATAATTATTAACCTGGTTCTGATCAGTTGAAAGTACAACTCTATAACTTCCAAAATCTGGTGCAGTTGATATTCCCCATCTAACTTTCATACCATTATTAGTCGGAGTTAATAGTGTTAGTGCTTTAGGTGTAGGAGCATTATCCAATAGGATGTCATCAATATAATATGAACCTCCATAAGGTGCGTAACAGCCAATTCTTACAAGAACATTTGCTTGTCTAAAATTACTCAATGAAGCCTCATACCAAACGTACTGTGTACCGCTAAAGCTAGGTTGTGATAAAACCGTCCAGGTCAATCCGCCGTCATTTGATGCTTCAATACTAATAGCACCTGTGCCGCCATCAGCTTTTTTAATCCAAAATGACAAATAAGGATTTGGAGCACCGGAAAGATTCATCCTACCTGATAAAGTTAAATAATTATAACTTCCTCCAGATGGTTTTAATGACCAGACCTGAGCGCCGCTATGTGAATTTGCAAGTTTTAGATCAAAACTTCCGGGAATCCAGGCATTAAGAGAAGTAGTATCTGTTTCAACATCATCAAAGAATGGAAATGGTTGAGTCCTTGTATTATTAAGTATTTCAACATCATCAAGGCTCCAGCCGTTTTGTTGATTTGATCCATTCGAAACAGTTTTAAATCTTATGTAACCAGTGGTTTGATTTTTAAGCACACCCACATCATATTTTCTTGTTTCCCATTCGCTGCCTGTATTACCTGTAAATCCATTTAAAGTAGTCCAATTCACATTGTCGGTAGAAATTTCTATTGCACCATAATCAGAACCGGTTTCAAATGAATATTTATGGTTGAATTTTAAAACAGGACGAGTGACACCTGCTAGATTTATTTGCATAGTCAAACGTCTGTCAGCATTTGCTGGATAATTTCCTTGAGGGCTGTCCTCATAGGCATGTGTCGGGCTATGTCCAGGATCACCAGCATCATCTGTTGTAACTGCCCATGGTAAATCTGCAACCCAATTAAATGAGCCCTCAAAATCTTGAACAAACGGTGTTGTTTGCTGGGTTATATTAAATGCTGTAGAAAGATCTGATCTATCAGAACCTTGATTAACATTACCCTGAGTGTCTTCTTCATAAATTTTTGCATAATATAAAGTGTTTGCAAAAGTAAGATCAGATAATAAAGTATCAAGTTTTGTTTTAGTAAAAAAATCCAGAACTTTTGTTTCAGCTCTTCCGTTTAGGGATGGAGAAATATAAAAGTTGTTAACATCACTTGTACTTGTTGAAATGATTATTCTATATCTATAAAAATCAAGTGCAGTTGATTGATTCCAGGTAACATTCATTCCATTATCAGTCGGACTTGAAAGCAAAACGGGTTGCGGTGATGGAGCATTGTCGATCATTATATCATCTAAATAATAAGTACTTCCATAAGGAGCATAGCATCCAATTCGGATACGAGTATTTGCCTGAAGAAAATTGCTGAGCGAAACTTGATAACGAACATAGAAATTTCCATTGAAAGAAGGTTGACTAAGCACAGTCCAACTTGTTCCGCCATTATTTGAGGCCTCAATACTTAACGCACCAGTTCCACCATCAGCTTTTCTAATCCAAAAAGATAAGTAAGGATTTGGGGTTGATGATAGATTTATATCTGAAGCAAGTGTAAGATAATTATATGAACCGGTAGTAGGAAGCATAGCCCAGATATATGTACCACTATGAGCTGTTGCCTGCTGCATTTTCCAAATTGCTGCGTCTCTTTGCCAATTTAAAGATGAGGCCGTAGTGTCCTCAACATCATCGAAGAAAGGAAAAGAAACCTGGATTCCGTTTGGAGAATCATTCCCTGTAGGTTGCGGAAATATTACTCCGCTGAAAGAGAGAACTAATAGGAAAAACACTGAAAGAAATATTTTCATTTTTTTGCTCCTTTTTGTTATTAAAGAATCTATAATGTTAAGAGCAAAAATATTTTATTTAAGAAGCTCCCGCTGTCGCTACTGTGTCAATCTTTAGCGGTATTGTTGCAAAATCTTAGAAAAAAGAATTCATCTAACTTTTCTTGTATTAAGAGTTGTTCCTATTTATAAATTCAGAAGGCAAGCAATCAAACATTTGTTTAAATGCTTTTGTAAAGTGTGATGGGCTGTTAAAACCAACCTCCAGTGCAATTTGAGTAACAGAAAATTTCTTTTCCAGTAGTAATCCGGCAGCTTTTTTTAATCTTACTGTTCTAACAAATTCACCTGTAGATTGGCCGGTGATAGATTGAATTTTTCTATGAAGCTGGCTTCGGCTTAAAAATATTTCGTTGGCAAATTTATCAGAATCAAATTCAGAATCCCCTACATGGTTTTCTATAATGCCGATTGCATTTTGTATGAATTCCTGATCTGCTTTATTTGCAGTAATATTTTCTGGAACAAATTTTACACCTTTACCATACTTTTCTTTTAGCAAAGTTCTTTGTTCTAAAAGATTTTTAATCCTTACAGAAAGCTCACGAAAACTAAACGGTTTTGTTATATAATCATCTGCTCCTGTTTCAAGACCCTCTATTTTACTTTCGCTAGATGCCTTTGCTGTAAGCAGAATTACCGGAATATGAGAAGTACGCCAATCAGTTTTTATTTTTTTGCAGAATTCAATACCATCCATTTCCGGCATCATTACATCGCTAATAATGAGATCTGGTAGAATTTCAAACGCAGTTAAAAATCCGTTTGCCCCATCTGAAACTAGAATAATGTTATAATCATTTTTAAGTATATCATTTAAATAAATTCTCACATCTTCAGAATCTTCAACTACTAATATTGTTGATTTCTTAATATCAGAATCCAATGCATTTTCTTCATTGTGAATTGTCGTTTCTCCTTTCCCAGTATTTCCTTCTCCAATTTTAATTTCATTTACATTAGAATTATTTGGTACGTTATGTTCAGTTAATTTTTGATGATCACTTAAATAATTATCATCCAGTGGGATCTGTAAAATAAATTCAGTTCCAATTCCAATTTTACTATCAACAAATATTTTCCATTTATGTAGATCAACCAGCTCTTTAACAAGAGATAGACCAATCCCTGATCCGCTGTAAGCACGTTTACTTGAATCATCAATTTGAAAAAAACGATCAAATATTTTATCGATCTTGTCACTTGGAATTCCAATTCCAGTATCCTTGATAGAAACAGTCGAGTAGTTTATAAAATCTACTATTGTATTATTAATTTCGATGCTTATTGTTCCGTTTTCAGGAGTAAACTTAAAAGCATTTGATAAAAGATTGTTTAATATCTTCTCAAACTTATCTCTATCAATCCAGGAAATAATTTTATCTTCAACTGAAAAGAATTTTAGTGATATTTTTTTATTCTCGGCTAAAGTAGAAAATGAATAGAAAATTCCTCTTAGAATAGAAACAAGATTTTCCTTTTTTGCTTTTACCTCAATTGATGCAGCTTCTAGTTGGGCAAGTTCTAACAATTGGTCAATTAAATTCTGAAGTTTCTCACTATTTCTTTGAATCAATTTAATCTGTTCAGTCTGATTAACATTATTCCCATTTAATATTTGTTCTATTGGTCCTTTTATTAACATTAACGGGGTTCTGAATTCGTGAGAAAGATTTGCAAAGAATCTCGATTTCATATTTTCTATTTCACGAATCTTCTTGGCCTCCAAATCTCTTATTCTTAATTCATTTCGTAATCTGGTTCTGCTCATCTCAAATTTTCGAATTGAAAACAATCCAAGGGTGATAAGTAAAATATAAAAACCATAAGCCCAAACAGTTTTCCAAACTGGCGGAGCAATGTTTATTTCTAAAGATGCAATTTTACTGCTCCACAAGCCATCACTATTTGTACCTTTGACTCTAAAAATGTAACTGCCAGGGTCAAGGTTTGTATACGCTGCTAAATGAAGCGGGCCGCTTTTTATCCAATCTTTATCAAAACCTTCTAGTTTATATAAGTATTCTATTTTATTGTTTGCATTGTAATCCAGAGCAGCAAATTTGAATGCAATTACATTTTGGTCATATGATAAATTAATTTCCTTTGCAACAACGATACTAGTTTTTAATGCGGAGTTTTCTGCCGGATGAATTGATCTGTTAAATATTTGAAAATCAGTAAAGACTATATTTGGTTCATATTTTGAAAGATTTATTTCACCTGGATTAAAAATTACCGGTCCTTTAACCGTACCAAAAATCATTAAACCATTATTTGATTTAATGTATGCTCCTGAATTAAAAATATTGCTATATAATCCATCAGTAATATTAAAATTTATTAAAGCACCGTTTATTGAATTATGTTGTATTAGTCCTGAATTAGTGCTGATCCAATAAGCCCCATTTTCATCCACTAAAATTCCTTTTATTGAATTTTCAAGTAATACTTTTTCTTTTGATAGATTAGAAAACGTTACATCAACATGGTATATATTCTTAGGATTATTTTTTACAACGGCTTTACTTGATCCATTTTCAGTTCCGATTAATAAAATCGTCTCAGATATATTTTCAGAAGTAATTTCGGTTATTGATTGTATAGAATTGTTTATAAGTGTATTTGTTTTACCTTGCTCAAATTCCCAACTTAAGAAGCTGCCGCCATCTTTAGGAATAAATAGATTTAATCCACCACCATTTGTTCCAATCCATAATCTGCCAAGTTTATCTTCGTGTAAAGCCCAAATATCATTATGACTAATACTTTTATCGTTATTAATTTCTGCAATCCAATTATCATAATTATTTGTTTTAGTGTTGAAAGCAGCTAATCCGCCACCCCAAAAACCAATCCATAAAATACTATCATTATCTAGATGTAAGGCTTTGATATAATTTACTGCTGCTGATTGGAACGTCGGACTATTTATCTTCAATATATTTTTTTTAGCAGTGGCTAAATCGAAGTGTATTAGACCATTCCCATATGTGCCGATCCACAAATCATTATTCATTCCTTTCTCAATAGACCATAAATTTAAGCTATTAAGTTCGTCAAACTTTTTTACCTCGAAGGATTGATTTCTTACTTGCAAAGAGAATAGTCCCTCCGTAGCCGCGATGTAAAATTCATTATTATTGAATTCAACTATTCCTTTAATATCTGCTTTTAATAAATCTTGAGCACTGGAACTCGACGATATTTGTGAAAACTTTTTATTAAACTTTTGTGTTTTTAAAGAGTGATAACTCAATCCTTTCTCAGTTGCTATCCACAATACACCAGAACGATCCATTAACAATTGATCAATCTGATTTCCAATGATACTTTGCGAATTTTTTTCATCATTAATGAATTGTTCAGTATAATAATTTTTCAAATCTATTTTATATAAACCACCATAAGTTGAAGCCCACAGAATATCTTTTCCAGATTCATTTTGTTCAACAACTGAAGAAAAGCTATTGCTGAATTGTGATGGTAGTTTTGCATTAATTGTTAGACGATTAAAGATCCCTTTTTCAATATCATATGTGCAAAGCCCGTCAGCAGTTCCAATCCATATCAAATCATTATTTATTTCTGATTGGTTTACTTTCCATACAAGATTGTTACTTATTGATTTTAAGTCCGAGTTATCTGTTAGAAAAACCTCGAATCCGTTGGAAATATTTTCCGGGTTCAGTCTATTCAATCCATTATATGTACTTATCCAGATGTACCCTCTATTGTCCTGAAGTAATGATGTTATATAATTATTACTTAAACCATTTTTAAATTTTGGATCAAACTTCCAGTTTTTAATTTTTCCTGATAATGGATCATAATTAAATAATCCTTGAGAATAGGTACCAACCCAAATTGATCCCCGTGAGTCTTCAAGAATAGCGGTAATACTGTTTGAGGCTGATTTATTATCTCCAATTTTAATCAGCTCAATTTTTTCAGATCCAGGTGAATATTTATTTAAATTTCCACCCTTTGTTCCTATCCAAATATTACCATTTCGATCTTCAAATAATGCCCAAATACTATTATCAGAAATACTATTGGTATTGTTTGGATTATTTCTGAATACTCTAAATTCAGAACCATCAAATCTGTTTAATCCGTTATCGGTGCCTATCCAGATAAAGCCTAATTTATCCTGAATAAGGCAATTAACATCGCTGCTGGATAGCCCTTCCTCTGTTGTAATCGATTTAAATATCACATTTTGAGGAAAATTAACACAAACTGAGATAAGAATTATTATGAATATTTTAAATACTGTTTTCATTCAGCAATTATAAATAATTAACAAGAAAATAAAAAAAGTAAGTGAACTTTAAAAAGAAACATTGTAAGACATTTTCAGATAATACTAATAATCAATAATAGTAATACAATCTAATCAAGTGAATAGATGGATTATTAAACATCTATTTATCTGACATTATTAATACTAATAGTTTTGGGTGCCTGTAAAGAGTATAGTTATATTTGTAAGACAATTTATTAATATTAATTCAGTCAATTGTAAAGAAATAAATAAAGTCTTTAGAGTATTTTTATGAAATCGGTGTTACTCCTTTTAACAATATTATTATTTCAACTCTCATCTTTTTCTCAATCAACTAATATTAAAATAAAAGTAAATTCTTCTGATGATTCATCATCAATATCACGAGCTAATATTTCGCTATCTGATATTTATTTTGGGACTACAAACAATTTTGGTGAAGCAGATTTTAATAACTTACCCCCTGGCAATTACTTCATAAAAATATCACACATTGCTTACAAAAGATTTGAAGGTAATATTGAAATAATTTCAGATACTGTTCTAATGATTCAGCTTGCTTCAGAAAGTTTAAAGTTGCAGGATGTTATAGTAACTTCAAATAAGTATGATCAGAATATTCAGATGCTTCCATACTCTGTTTCATCAGTAGGTAAAAAAGAGATTGAGATGAGTCCTTCCATCACAGTTTCTGATTTATTAAAAACAGAATCCGGTATTTCACTCTTGCGGGATGGAATTTGGGGAACCGAAGTTAGTATAAGAGGTTTAAGTCGTGCAAATGTTGTAACTCTAATTGATGGAAATAGAATCGAAACTTCTACTGATATAAGTGCACGACTCTCAATGTTTGATCTAAATGATGTTGAAAGGATTGAGGTTATAAAAGGTGCAGCGTCTTCACTTTATGGATCTGGAGCAACAGGTGGAACTATTAATATCATTTCAAAATCAGGACACTATACAAGTGAATTAAGTTTAAGGGGATCATACTCGGGCGGATTTAATTCTGTAAATAATTTATTCTCTAATGGAATAAATCTTATTGCTTCAGGTAATGAATGGATTGCAAAGTTCAGCGGCATTTACAGAAATGCACAAAATACACAAACTCCTTCTGGTGATTTAAGTAATAGTCAATTTGAAGATAACAGTTTCAGTGCTTTGTTTCAGATTAAACCTTCTGAAGATCAGGAAGTAAAGTTTAGCTACCAGCAATTTAATGCATATGATGTTGGAATTCCGGGTGCTGCGCCATTATTTCCCAATAATGCTATTGTAACATATCCTGAAGAACTTAGAAGATTGCTTTGTGCCGAATATAAAATTAATAACTTAAGCCGATCATTAATAAAATTATCAGCAAAATATTTTCACCAATTTATTTCCAGAGATGTTGAAAACATTCCTGGAACGGTACAGTTTATTCCTGGTTCAAATGGCCAACCACCTAGACGAGTAAGTGTTTTAAAGATTAGCCCGGGTGCAGATCATAATACAACTGGATTTCAAACTCAGGCAGATTTTAAATTTGAAAACCACTATGTTATTGCGGGAATTGATTTCTGGACCAGAAATTATAATGGATTAAGAACCAGAGAACAAAAAATTGAAATATTAAATCCAGTAGACTCCTCTGTAGTTAGAACGACTTTAAAAACTATTTATGAAAAGCCTCTACCTGATGCGGATTATAGCAGCGCTGGAATTTACTTGCAGGATGAAATGAATCTATTTAATAATCTTAACTTAACTCTTGGCGGACGTTATGATTTTATCTGGTTAAACAATGCTGAAACATATAATCCTTTATATGAAGTAAATGATGGTGTAGTAAACAACAATCCTGCTGGACAAAAAATAATCTGGGAATCTGAATCTGCCGAAAATAAATCTTATGTATTTAATATTGGTCTGCTATATTCATTAAGTGATCAATCGAATATTTCCTTTAATGCGGCACGGTCATTTCGCTCCCCTTCTCTGGAAGAAAGATATCAGTACATTGATCTTGGAAGTGTGATTCGAGTTGGCGATCCAAATCTTAAACCAGAAGAAGGATATTTCTTTGATCTTGGTTTTCGGTTATTCCCGGAAAATTTGAATTTTACAACAAGCATTTTTCTAAACTCATTAAAAGATCTTGTTACAGAAATCCCCGAAATTTATGACGGCAGAAATGCTCTTATAAAAACTAATATTGGCGAGGCATTATTATTTGGTTTTGAATACTCTTTTAACTTCAGAGTTATGAATCAATTAAGCGTTTACAATACACTTTCTTATGTCCGTGGGTTAAATCAAAAAGATGATCAGGATCTACCACAGATATCTCCGTTAAATGGAATTGTTGGTATTGAGTATTTTCCACTGGACTGGATGAGTTTTGATATTTCTGCAATTCTATTTGCAGAACAGAATAAAGTTGCTCCGGGTGAAAAAACAACTCCCGGCTATGCAACATTTAATTTTAATTTGAACTTTGTAAATCTGACATTAGCAAATATTAAAGCAGGTTTTAGTGTTGGTTTAGAAAATATACTTGATAATGAATATCGAAATCACCTTTCAACTAATAGAGGTTCAATAACAACTGAACCTGGAAGAAATGTTTTTATAAGAGCTAATCTTGCATTCTAATTTTAACGTTTTTCTAATAGGAATAACTTTATGACATGGTTTGTTGTTGCAATTATTTCTGCTCTACTTTCTGCATTCGCCGCAATAACACAAAAGAAAGTATTATTTAATCTTGGTGCATTAGAATTTTCATTTTTATTGTCAATAGTAAATCTGGTTTTTTCAATTCCCTTTTTCTTTTTTATTGATTACGAAACAATAAACACTTTAAATCTTTCAATACTTTTTGCAAAATCCGCAATTGGTGTTTTAGCATTTCTCTGCGTGATGATATCGTTAAAAAATTTAGAGATAAGTAATGCACTTCCATTGCTGGCACTCACTCCCGGGTTTGTTGCAGTATTTGCATTTTTTATTCTTGGTGAATCTTTAAAAAGTATTGAAGTAATTGGGCTTGTGCTTTTGATTGTCGGGACATTTATACTTGAAAGCAAAAACATTAAAAAATTCGTTTTCCCTTTTAATATTTTTCTAAAATCAAAGTATCACCGATTTGTTATTTTTGCCCTGCTGCTTTTTACGGCTTCTTCAATAATGGACAAGCTTTTGCTTATAAAGTTAAATCTTACACCAATCTCGCTTACGGCTTTTCAGCATATTTATTTTGCAATACTTTTTTCAATTATCTTTTTGTTCTTCAGAAAAAAAGAAAAAATATCATCGGCCGTTTTGAATAAGGATAATATTGGTTGGATAGCATTAATATCAGTGCTAACAATCGGTTATCGTTATACACAAATTGTTGCAGTAAGTCTTGCATCAGTTGCATTGGTGCTTGCAATAAAAAGAACCTCGGTTTTTTGGGCCACGGTTATTGGAGGAAAGTTATTTCATGATAAAGATCTTTTAAAGAGAAGTATCGCGGCAATCTTAATCTTAGCAGGAGCAATTTTAATTTTGAGAGAATAAACTATTTAGTGAACCTTTGTGTTCTAAGTACCTTTGTGGTAGCAAACTTATTTACCACTTAGACACTTAGAGCACTTAGAAACAACTAGTTAAGTTAAGACACGAATCTAATTATTTACTCTAGATTTGTTCACATTTGGTTTGCGTCCCCATCGTTTCTTTTTGTTTTTGAAATAACCTGAAGAACCTGATTTTTTATGCGTCCCCGATTTCTCTGTTGACGGTGATTTTGCTTTAGGTTGTTGTTCATTTCTTGGAGCGCCATCTTCTCTAACTTTATAAGGATGATCATGAATAACAGGAATTTGAATTTTTATAAGTTTGATAATATCCTTTAAGTAAACTCTCTCCTCTTCTTCACAAAAAGATAATGCAATTCCGCCTAATCCCGCTCTGCCTGTTCTTCCGATACGATGGACATAAGTTTCAGGGATATTCGGAATATCATAATTAAATACGTGTGATAATCTTTCTATATCTATTCCACGTGCTGCTATATCTGTAGCAACTAGAACTTTTGTTTGCAAAGATTTAAAATTATTTAATGCCCGCTGTCTGGCATTTTGAGATTTTCCGCTGTGAATAACTTCTGCAGATACTTTTGAATCTGTTAAATACTTACATACTTGATTGGCCCCGTGTTTTGTCCTTGTAAATACAAGTGCTGAAGTAATTTTTTCATTTCTAAGTATATGATATAATAATTTTTTCTTATCAGATTTTGAAACATAATACACAGCCTGCTTAATTGCCTCAACAGTTTTAAATTCTGGAGTAATATCAATGCTAACCGGTTGAGTTAAAATTGAGTTTGCAAGTTTTATAATTTCAGGAGGCATCGTAGCCGAGAAAAATAGTGATTGTCTTTTGGTCGGGAGTTTAGCAATTATCATATGAACATCGTGAATAAACCCCATATCCAGCATTCGATCAGCTTCATCCAAAACAAATAATTTTATATGATGAAGATTAACGAATTTCTGATGCATTAAATCTAAAAGTCTTCCCGGTGTTGCAATTAAAATATCAATGCCGTGCATCAACTTATCGGTTTGTGCTTTTTGAGATACACCGCCGTAAATTACTGCATTTGTAAGTCCTGTATGCCTGCCGTAAGCATTAAAACTTTCCCCGATTTGAATTGCAAGTTCTCTCGTTGGAGTTACGATTAAGGATTTAATAGTTCTTTTACCTTTATGCTCCTCTTTATCTTCATTAAGTATCTGTAAAATAGGAATTGCAAACGCAGCGGTTTTTCCTGTGCCTGTTTGAGCACAACCGAGAATATCTCTTCTATCCAGAATAACCGGAATTGCTTGTTTCTGAATAGGAGTAGGAATTTTATATCCTTCTTCCTGAACAGCCTGTTGAATAGGTTTTATAAGTTTTAATTTTTCGAATGACATATTGTTCCTGTTTGATTTTCTGAAAGACTTTAAGTTTTTCAGAATAAAGTAAATTGATTAACAGATTATATTACTGATTCTTTAAATGAATAAAAATCAGTTAGTTAAACTAAAACTCTTCCCCGCCGTTATTCGGATTTTCCATTTCACCATTCTCACGCTTTGGTTTAAAGTTATTTAAATTAATTCGTGCGTTTAATATTACCATTGGTGATTCACGTTCGAAGTAATTATAAGAATAGAAATCAGGTCCCGAGGAACTAAACTCATGTTTTGCAGTCCCAAATAAATCCCGAACTTGCAAAGTGAGTGAAAGTAATCTTTCAAATAAATCTTGTTTTACAGAAACATCGGCTGTAAAAAATCCCTCCCATGTTCCTTGAGAAGAAACACCCGGACTATTATAGTTAAAGTTTATCTGCAATTGCGTGTTTGAAGTAATCTTAAACATATTGTTTAATCTCGTACTCCAGTTGAAACTCTGTCTTTCAAATGGTTCATCATATAACACACCTTCAATACGGTAATTGTATACATTTGCCATATAATTTGCATTCCAAAATTCCAGCGGATCAAATAATATCATCAATTCACTTCCAGTCGAAAAATTTTTTCCAATATTTGCTACAGTATTAAGACTAACATTTTCATCTTCTTCATATACCGAACGGATTCGATCAATTTTATTATTTGTAATTCGATGATACAACTCAACAGATAAATTAACAGATCCAATGAATGTTTGTACTCCTGCTTCGTATGAATCAATTAATTCCGGCAGCAACTCAGGATTACCGATCCGTACATTATTTGCATCTACCCAGGTTAAGAATGGTTCAAGCTCCCATCCGTGCGGTCTTTGAATACGGCGTGTGTAGCTAGCCATCATTTGTGAGCCTTCAGTGAATTTATAAGAAGTATGAATTGTTGGAAAATAATCCCATCTATCAATTACAAACTCATCACTTTCGTTTATTAAATTTATAATTCGATATGTATACTCTGCTCTTAGCCCGCCCTGTAATCCAAAATCACCAAACTGATCAGTGTATGTTGAATAAAACCCCTGATAATTATTAATATAATTTACAGAATTGCTAAACTCATATTGTTGCTGATAATTAGTAGTTAGCGAATCGTATAAGTATAATGCATTATTCTCATCAGAGTTTTCAAATTCAGCTTCATAACCGGCTTCAAATTTTCTAACATCAGAGATAGGTAAAGTATAATCAATCTTAGCTTCAAGTTCGTTTGACGGACCAAACTCAGTTGTTTTCTTTCCATCCAAAATAAATCCGTTATCTATAGATTCCGTTAATGTGGATTCATCACCATCATTATATCTGTAATTAAACTCCCCTTTTATTTCGTGATTATTTTCACCAAACTTATGGATGTAAGTAAGATTCGAGCCGGCATATTCTCCATCTCTAATTCTATCTGTCATATTTATATATGACAATGTATCAATCGAATTACTTGACCAATTATCATAATTCAAATTAGAGTTTTGATTGCCTTCACGAGTTCCATACCTAACAGCTAAATTTATGAAATCATTTTCGGTAAAATTAAATTCGATGCCACCTCTGATTCCAAAACCTATTCTTCCCCACTCAGATTCACCATTTGAATTTAGATATGAGGTTGAATTCTGGGAAATATATGTATCCTCAGAAATACTATTACCGGGGAATATTCTTTTGTTGTAATCCATTCCCAGCATATAAATCAAATTACTGGTTCTATATTGAAAAAGAAAATCCCCACCATATTTTTCGTGCAATCCAACATTGGCATTTATTACACCACTTAAACCTAAATTTTCATTTTTCTTTAAAATAATATTGATGATTCCAGCAGTACCTTCAGGATCATATTTTGCAGACGGGTTTGTAATTATTTCTATGTTCTGGATTGAACTGGCAGGGATTTGCTGTAGTGCATCCTGCGAACTCATAATTGATGGTCTGCCATCAATGAGCACAGTAAAATTAACACTACCACGCAGACTTACATTTCCTTCAATATCAACAGTAACGGATGGCACATTCTGCAAAACATCTGCGGCATTACCGGACATAACAGTTTGAATTTTATCAACATCAATTACTTTTTTATCTATCTGATATGAAATCGGTGATCGTTCACCTTGCACAACCACATCGTTTAGCTCGAGTGCATCTGGTTTTATAAAAATCTCACCAAGATTCAAGTTTTTTTTATCCGAAGTAACTTCGATATCAAAACTTTCGTATTTATATCCAATAAATCTTACTTCAACAATATATTTACCGGGTTGAATTCCTGATAAACTAAATATTCCATTTGCGTCTGTAATGGTACCGTTAATCAGAGATGAATCCATTGGAGATAATAAAACAATGTTCGCATATTCGATGGTATGCTTCGATTCAAAATCGAAAACCGTTCCGGTTACCAAACCACCAGAAATACTGTTTTGATTTCTTTGAGGAAAAAGCTGCGCGCTTAATAAGATTAATAATACTGTAAATATTTTATTCATAAGCTAAAAATACTTACGATAGGTTTACTGAAAAAGTAATTTATAATTCTTGTGATATGCTTCAATATTCTGATATAATTAATCTATTGAATATTGAACCCGGCATTAACAATTAGAAGTTTGGCTTTTATAGCATCGCTCTCAGATTCAAAGTAAAATTTGAAATTGCCTCCAGTACCTTCCCTGATTTTTAGCAACTCAATGTCTTTGATGTTTATATTATTCTCAAAAAGTATTGTAGAGATTTTACTGATCATTCCCGGCTGATCTTTTACAAATACTGTAATATCGAATAATGGATCGATAAATCCTTTTGTGTTTATTGGGATCTCATTTCTAGCAAGTCTGGCGCTTTCAAATTGATCCCCTATCGACTTGTAATCATCATCTTCAATTAGTTTATTTAACTTTAAAATCTGATTCTGAAATTGACTCAATGTATTTAAAATATCAATTTTATTATAACGTATAATTGATTCCCAAATATTAAAATCACTTGAAGCAATTCTAGTCATATCACGAAACCCCCCTGCAGCAAAATCTAACAGCGCAATATTATCCGTTTTACTGTTTGCCTGATTCATCAATAACACAGAAAGTAATTGAGGAAGATGTGAAACGTGAGCCGTTATTCGATCATGCAAATGAGCATCCAACAAAACAATTCTAGCACCGATCATTTTAATAAAACTGATATACGATTTTAATGGTTCCTCATTTTCATTTTCTGCACAGATAATAAAAACAGAATTTTCATAAAGCAAAAGATCAGAATTATCATACCCGCTTTTTTCTTTACCAGTCATTGGATGAGCACCAATGTAAATGCCTTTGCTGTTTAGTTTTTCCCACTCTTCAAAAAATATTCCCTTTACACTGCAGAGATCAGATATGATCTGGTTTGAATTTAGTCCTGGAGAAATTTCCTTGAATACTTTTAAACTTTGTTCAATTGGTAACGAAAGTAAAATTAAATCACAGTTTAGAGAATCATCAACTTTGGCTAAAGATTCATCAATAACTTTTTCTTGAAAAGCCTTTTTTAGAATTTCAGGTTTATCAAATGCTGCGATATAAATGCTACTATCTGAATGTTTAATCGCTTTTGCTAATGATCCGCCAATTAATCCTAAACCTATAATCGCAATTTTCTTAAAGCTCAATTCATTTTCTCAAGTTCTTGTGTCATCAAACGGAATTGATCAAATCTCATTGATTGTTCACCATCGCTCAACGCTTTGCCCGGATCAGGATGAATCTCAACCATTATTCCATCTGCACCAACAGCTTTTGCTGCTTTAGCTAATGGAATAACTTTATCACGCTGACCAACAGCGTGTGATGGATCAACAATAATTGGTAAGTGAGTTAACTCTTTTAGAATTGGAATTGCACTTAAATCAAGTGTGTTTCTTGTGGCAGTTTCAAAAGTTCTTATTCCGCGCTCGCACAAAATTACCTGCCTGTTACCGCGGGCAAGAATATACTCCGCCGCATTTAGCAGTTCATCGAGAGAAGCCATCAATCCCCGTTTTAACATAACAGGACGAAATGATTTTCCAACCTCCGAAAGCAAAGAAAAGTTCTGCATATTTCTCGCACCGATTTGAAGTATGTCTGATTTCTCCGCAACTTTTTCTACCTGATCAATTGAAAGTACTTCTGTAATGATAGGAAGATCATAATCATCACCGGCAGATTTTAGAAAATCTAATGCTTCAAATCCTAAACCCTGGAATGCATAAGGCGAAGTTCTTGGTTTAAAACATCCGCCGCGTAAAATATGTGCAAAGTTATCTTTCACTTCTCGTGCACAATCAATTATCTGGTCGTAAGATTCAACAGAACAAGGCCCGGCCATAATAATAAAATTACCGCCGCCTATCTTTACATCACGTACGGTAATAATTGTATCATCACTTTTGTAATCTCTGCTTGCAAGTTTATAAGAAACTTTTGCTTTAGGTTTCTTTTCTTCCTTTACTTCCTGCTTAACAATTTTAGGTTTTACTTCTTCGTGCTTAACATTAATTCTTTCAACTTTTGTTTTCTCAATATCTTTTGCAGGATAACAGCCAAGAACTTTTAAATATCTTGTATGCTTGCCAACTTCATCAAGCAGATCTTTTACATTTTGATTTTGAATATTGCCTTGAAAATCCAGATAAAACATTTCTTCCCACGGATTCCCGATTATCGGGCGTGATTCCAGCTTGGTCATATTAACTTCATATTTTTTGAAAACAGACAAAGCCTCAACAAGCGAACCTGCTTTATGTGCGGTTGCAAGTATCAGAGAAGTTTTTGTTGGAATTCTTTCATCAACTTTTATTGCATCACGACTGCAAATTAAAAACCGTGTAAAGTTACCCTGCTGATTTGCAATATCTTCTCTTAAAACTTTAAGATCAAAAATATCTGCGGCTTCCCTGCTTGCAATTGCCGCAAAAGTTTTATCGCCTTTTTCTTTTATATACTCAACGGATTTTGCCGTATCAGGCAGCAGCTCTACTTCCGCACTAGGAATTGATTTTAAAAACTTACTGCATTGCCTTGCGGCCTGGTAATGTGTAAATACTTTTCTGATGCTGTTTAACGGAACATCTTCAGTTGTTATCAAACAATGTTTTACAGGAAATATTTCCTCGCCGACAATTTGCAAACTGCTGTTTGTCAGCGCATCGTAAACATCATTTATACTTCCGCTGGTCGTGTTTTCTATCGGCAGAATTGCATAATCACAAGTTGAATCTTCCACCGATTCAACAACTTCATCAAAGGTATCAAACTTTTTAAAGTTAATATCTTTACCGGAATCACTAAAGAACTGGTTAGTTGCAAGAAAACTATACGAGCCTTCAATGCCCTGTATTGCAACTTTAAGAGTTTGGGAATCGTCATTCAGATTTGTTGAATCAAGTACAAACTTATTCTGGATTTTTATAGAATCATTAATAATTTCCTGAAAGATCTTGGATACATAATGAGTATCCAATCCATATTCTCTGCCAACTTCCAGCAATCTTGTAAGAAGCTGTTTTTCCCGGTCTTTATCTCTTATGGATGATTTTTCTGCATTCTTAAATTTGATAATCTCAACGCTTAATTGTCTTCTTTCAGCAAGTAGTTTAAGCACTTTATCATCAATTGAACTAATTTTTTCCCTTATTTCTTTCATTGTTTTTTCTTTTATGACACAAATAATTTCGGTAGCGAATATCGCTTTATTTTGATTGGCAATCAAGGTGGGGATTATGCTGGTTGGTGTATAAATATTTTGAAGAAATTGATTTAATAACAAAGGCTCGGTTGCCCAAGCCTTATTTACAAGTTAACTAATTTACTCAGCAGGCGGTGTGGGTTCTGTTGGCGTTTCTTCCTCATCATCACTTCCGCTGCTGCGGATAAAACTTTGATCAAAGAAATCCATACATCTATCAACATCACCAATAAACATAGATGCAATTAAATGAACATTCTTCATAAGTTCATTTTCAATTACATCATACTTCAGACTGGTTGAGTATTAAGTAAATCCATTTGAGTATTATGGCAATTCAGATGAGTATGAGCTCCGGCCATCTGAGTATGAGGGCAATCCAGATGAGCATAAGCTCCGTCCATCTGAGTATTAAGGCAATCCAAATGAGTATAAGCTCTGTCCATTTGAGTATGAGGGCAATCCAAATGAGTATAAGCACCGTTTATTTGAGTATT
>OEIV010000591.1_pt1 | contig 19162 bp, 11 predicted proteins | sample 1539231 | NCBI WGS metagenome assembly OEIV01 (sample SAMN03794762, study PRJEB22550) | activated sludge metagenome | feature: wastewater treatment plant; material: activated sludge; isolation source: Wastewater treatment plant of a petroleum refinery complex | place: Argentina: Buenos Aires ...
GAAGGGGATGACGCGCTTGGTTCGCTCGCTCATCGGGTCGTCGGTGTCCGCCTCCGGCTCGTCCTGGCTCTTCTCCCAGTAGCCGCGCTCGATGTCCAGCAGGAAGCCCGTCTTATCGGGGCTGCTGCGCCGCCAGCCCATGTTGATCCGCCAGATGGTCGCCGCGCTGCCATAGGTCATGGTCAGCAAGCGCCGGCCGTCGCCCTCGGTCACCGTGGCCACGGAGAAGTCGGGCCGGCCCTCCCGTTCGGCATAGCGGATGCTGGTCTGAAGCCGGTAGCCCATGCGCACCCGCTCTTCTTCGTCGCTGCTGATGCGGTCGCGGCGCTGCGTGGCCACGTTCTGCATGCGCAGCAGCGCCGTCAGCGGAGGGGGCAACGGCGCATGACAGATGTCACAAAGCTCCGGGTTCACTTCGTCCGACAGGGGGTGAAGATAGCCGCAGGCTTCGCACACCTTGGCGCGGGTTGTGAGCAGATCGCTGTCCACCGAGGGCAGGATGACTTTGTTGATGACGTAGCGCGAGCCTTCGTGGTAAATGACGCTGCTCGGCCCGAATTCGGAGATCGCCAGAAAACGGGGGCGGGAGAGGTATTCGCCTTCCTGGTCGCGGCCGCGGCCGCGACGGCCTTCGATGTAGGCCGAGAGTGGCAGGCGGGGGAAGTTGTAGCCGGGCAGGAAGCCCTCGGCCGCGAAGTATCGGTAGCTGTAGAAGTCGGAGTAGCTCTGCTCGTGGACGTTGAGCAGCAGATTGAGTTGTGCTTCGGCCTCGGCGCGCAGCCTTTTGGCCTGCTCTTTTTCGCCGGAGGCGCTGGCGGCGCTGCGGATGATGTCGTCCTGTCGGTCGCGCGTGGCCAGCGCGGAGAGGTACAGGCTCCGCCAGCGGCCACAGGCTTCGTCCAGCCGGTCGGCCGCCTGGCTGACGACCTGGTGCAGCCATTCGTCGGTATACCAGGACGCCTCTCGTAACTGGTCTTCAATGCCGCTGAGGACCCGGCGGGCGCGGTGTTGGGCTTTGTCGCCGGCGGCCGGCGCGTCGAGGGCGGCCCTCAGTTCGGGGCGAATGGGCAAACCGGTCGGCTCGTCCTGAATTTCGAGCAGGTCGCGTAATGAGTTGCCCAGTTTGAAGCCGGTCTCTTGGCCGACCTCGGCCAACCACACGGCGTGGACGTGGGCGCGAATCAGGTCTTCATTGGTCAGATCGAGGCGCGGGGGCCTAACGGCGCCGGCCACCATCTGCGACGGCCGCTTGAAGAAGTACTGGTCGTGGGGGCTGCCGGAGGCGCAATAGGTGTAGACCAGCGCCGGCTGGCCGCTGCGACCGGCCCGGCCGCTGCGCTGGGCGTAGTTGGCCGGCGAGGGGGGGACGTTACGCATGTTGACCGCGTTCAGTTGGGCGATATCGACGCCCAGTTCCATTGTTGGCGAGCAGAACAGCAGCGGCAAGATGGCCTGGCGAAACTCCTTCTCGCGCTCTTCGCGGATCTCACTGGGCACTTGTGCGGTGTGCTCTCTGGCTTTGATGCCCTTCAGGTCGAGGGCGACGGACTTGTAGAAGTCGATAAAGAAGCGATTCGGCTCGGCCGCCTGCGTCTCGTCGGGCAGACGGGGCACGCGGATGGGCTCGTGGGAGGAGCGCACCCCTTCCCCCGCCCGCCAGACCATCAACGCGGCATTCAACTGATAGCCCGGAACATCATCCTTGTCACTTGGCTCCTCAACGCGTTCCAGGGGACCTTCTGCGGCCAGCACATCAAACAGGTCTCGAATGATGAGTCGGCTTTGTTCCAAGGTCAGCTTGCCATCGGCATCAGGGAACGTGTTTCCGCGGCGCAGGAAGCTGCCAAAGCCACTCCGCTCGGAGACGGCCTTATACTCGCCGCTGCTCCGCCCCCGCAGCCGGGCCGGGCCGGGAATGGCGATGTAGCCGTGGGTCAAGCGCTCCGTTTCGTCGATGGCCCAGGGCGTGACCAGATGTTGAGCACTGCGCTGCCGAATGCTGTCCTGGTAGCCTGGCTCGAGGTAGGTCACCTTGATGGCCAGCCCGCGTCGGATCACGTCGAGCAAGACCTTGCAGACGCGCATTCGCTGTTCAGGTGTAGCCGCAACCAGCCTCTCATGTCGTGTGGCCCACACCGCCTCATCGGCGCAGATCTCTTCCAGGTCCAGATAGTCGATTCGGAGCAGGTCGCACTGTTCAAGATTGGGCGCATTGATGCGCCAGCCGCGCCGTAAATCATGATAGACGCGGTAGCCGAGCACATCGCGTAGGGCCTCATTGGCCAGTCTGGCCTTCGAGCGCCCACCATCCGGCTCCACCGCGAAGTGCTCCGCCGCCAATCCCAGCGCGTCAAGGACGCTCTGGGCGAGTTGATCGTGCCGGATGCCGCTCTCCCCGGCCGTCTGAACCGCTTTGTAGAGGGCCGCCCGCACCAGACCCACTTCGACGAAATCGTTGAAGTGCCCGGCCTGCAGCGAGGCGTCTTGCCGGTTGTCGGTGAAACTGAGCAGCTTGCGCGCTTCCTTGTCCAGCGTGTCGTCCCGTCGCAGCGCGCGCAAGATGGAGAGGCCCAGAACGGTGGTCGCCGTGCTTCGCCCCTCGAGCGACAGGGTGGACAGCTTGCTCACGTCCGACATGCGCCCGGCATAGGCGACCCCGCAATGGAGGCAGAATGCGAACGGCGCTTTGATGTACTGGAAATCGAGGCCCTCAGGCGTGTTCACGCCCAGAGGATCGACGCTGACCGGGATCGGCAGCTTGGCGCGCGAACCGGACTGGACGCGCCAGCCATTCTTGCCGCTCTCCAGCCAGTCTTCCGGAATGCGATTGTCGGCGATGGCCGTTTGGATGTCGGCCGGCCAGGCATTGTCCCCGTTGTAGTAGAGGTAGCCGGCTTCGGCGTCGTCGCCGGCGGCGCTTTCGCGCAAGGCGCGGGGCACGAAGACTTCCTCACCCCTTGACCGGCCCGGCCTACGCGTCACACTGTAATACTCCTGCCCGCACTCGCGGCAGAAGCACGTGGGAAACAACAGCCGCTGGCGGTCGCCGGGCACGTAGGTACCGGCGTTAAGCGTGATGTACCGCTCCGCCGGCGCTTCCAGTGACGCGAAGACGGGGTCGCCGCGGCTGAGGAACTGGTGCAGGCGGAAGGCAAAAACCGGAGCGTTCACTTCGGGCTGTTTGATCTGATAGCCGGTCAGTAGCGTCCGGCGAATGGCGTCCTCGCACACTTCCGGGGCCACCCCGGTCAGGCCGTGGAGCCGCTGGGCCGCGCCCTCGGCCCCGGCAATGCTGATTGGCTCGGCCCGCTTGAGACGCCTAGAGCCTGCTTCCTCCTGGAGGCCGAACGTATCCTCAATCCAGACGGCCAGCGGGTCAGCGATGAAAGCGTCGTACTCCTGGGGCGGCTCTTGCGTCGCGTTCCGCAACCGCTCTGCCAGCCGGGCGATGAACGCGGGGTCGGTCACGTCCTGGAGGGTGGTCAGCCGGCGAAGCGTTTCGCCGATAACTCGCTTGGAAGCGACGCCTGTTCCAAACAGTTCCGACGCCACGGCCGCGATCTCCACCTGCTGTTCGGCGAATGAACCGCCGCCAGCCAGGGTGGCCGAGGTGCCGACGACCTGTAGCTTCGCGTTCTGGGCCACCTCGCGGACGCGCCTGAGCAGCATGGCCACGTCGGCCCCCTGGCGGCCGCGATAGGTATGAAGTTCATCGAGGACGAGGAACTTCAGCCCCTGCATCTTGTCCACCAGACGACGCTCTCGTGGCCGGGTGAGCATCAACTCCAGCATGACGTAGTTGGTCAGCAGGATGTCGGGCGGATTCTGGATGATTTCATCCCGCTCCGGGCCACCCTCCTGTCCGGTGTAGCGGCGATAGGTAACCGGGGGCCGGTCGAAACCTTGCTTGAGGAACTTGTCCAGCTCATTTATCTGGCTGTTGGCCAGCGCATTCATCGGATAGACGATGACCGCTTGAATCCCCTTGCCGCTCCCCCTGCGCAAGATGTGGTTGACGATGGGCACGATGTAGGCCAGGCTCTTACCCGAGCCGGTGCCGGTGGTCAGGACGTAGCTATCGTCTGTTTGGGCGCCGATCGCTGCTGCCTCAGCTTGATGCCGGTAGAGCCGCATGGGCTGGCCGGGGCCATCGGCGGCTTTATCCAGCCGAAAGATCTGCTCGGTCAACGGATGGAGTAGCCCTTCAGCGACCATCTGGGAGATCCAGGGGCCTTCCTCAAAGCCGGGGTTGAGCTGCACAAGTGGATTGGGCCAAAGGGCGCCACTGGCAATCTCTTCGTCCACTTTGGCCAGGATTCGTGAATCGCGAATGTTGATGAAACTTTCGCTGTAGCTACTGTAGTCAGTGATCAGCTTGTGACGCAGATCGAAAACGTCCATCTATTTCTCCGGACACTATTTTGAACGCCCTACCCACCAACGCGTTGTACCAGTTTGTTCGGGGCTTCATCGCTTCACTAAACTGGCACGATGTGACGATTTATAGCTTGTCATACCAAGCTTACAATACGCTTTAGCTTGCACCCAACCGGGAACTCTCCAAACGCTTGTCCGATGTCAGTGAATCACCGCCATCAGCACAGCAGCCTAGGCTACTTGCCACCGGCTGCGTTTGCAGACCAGCCTCGACTCACACTCGATGTGGTCTAGTTATAGGGGACAGCTCAGTCCCACTCGGCTTGGTACAGTTGGGGGAACACAGATCATAAAGTTGAAGACTGCCTTATGATTGGAAATTTGGAAATCGCGGGAGGGCAAAGGCAATAATCACTGTTGTATGTTTGTCGCTCTGCAACGCTTGGGACTCTATTTGTTGCACTGAGAGCTGATGAAACAACCTTAACAAGTAGGACGCTTAAAGAAGCCACCAGACCGTACAGAAGTCACCGACCAAACCTCACCCCTGTGCTACCATCTCTTAGTGATAGCGTGTCCACCTCAATAGATACCTCGTTCCCAAGCAAATTGACTAGATCAACAAACGTCGCAGTGTTCTGCGCGCTCACATCCCTGAACTTGGCCTGCAATCTAGCAGCACTATCGAGGTTTTTGGTTAGAGTCATTGAGCCCTGCATGTTATGCAAATGCAGAATAGGTACGGCCCACTCGGTGTTCAATCCCAACTCAAGTATTGCTAGGCGAGATAGGATCATAGCCTTCTCCACATCTACCCCTCTAATCAACTGGCGGTAGAACGCTAAATTGAATTTGTATGCGGAGTCCAACTGGATCTTATCTTGCATTGAGACGATCGCAGGGACGCCAAGTCTTGCAAGGTACCCAGCTATTCCATGCGACGTTCTTGAAGGGGTAGATATTGATTGGCCACTATGACATGATAGCAGATTCACTATGCTCACTTCTGCGGACAGCAACTTTGAGGCAAGATCTCTTATCCCCAGCCTTTCTGGTTCGTTACTGCTCTTGTTCCCGTTGAGGATGAGAGATGGATACTCATTTCCTATCTCCCCGTGCCCAACAAATTGGACAATATCCCATTCGTGCTCAAGTGTAGCGAGAAACTCAACAGTTGTCGTATCAGGGAGGGTTTCGATGTGTACGTCAACATCAGCAGCTTCTGCGAAGTTGACAATGGAGGTTTTCAACTGCTCAATGTGTTCTGCGGCATCGAGGAAATCTAAGCCATTCAGGTTATCCGACGCTGCAAATAGCATACGAAGACTTGTGCGTTGGAAATCCCGTTTTAAGCTGCTTAAAGATCTTGCGTGACGAACAAAAGAATAGCCGGGATGGTATCCGGCTAATAACTCCCCTTTGATTTCGGCCAACTCCCATGGTATTGACGCCAAGAAAGAATCAAGAACATCTAACCTAATTCGGACGATCTTGGATTCCTTCTGTGCAATTACCTCTGCTTGAACCAACGCATCCAAGATTTCAGGAGTGGGAAGAAGGAGCGATCTGAGTAGCTTTCTTAATGCCGTGTTCTCGGTCGGCGAGAGCCTCTTTCCCTTGAAGGCGGCAAGCAAGGGCCTGACATTATCCCACTCAAGACGAACTTCAGCTGGAGTACTTGGCTCACCTGCCTCTGAGATTACATCAACCAGGTAGGTACCACTCAGCAGCGAACTCGCGTCTGCTTTCCATTGCCCTAAAATTATACGGAAATCCAGAAATCCACTTCCCATATAGCCTGGAGAATGTAAGAACTGTCGAATTACGACCGAGCGCTTTTATCACACTACAGTAGGGGTAGGGGCACAAATTGGAGGTGCCGATTGCTCCAAAGGAAACCCGTTGTGTCGCTCATCGACTAAGGGCATGCCGCCGGTGATGAAATCCCGGATAGATGCGCTAAGATATCTGACCAGGTCCAGAAGGGAGGAGATGTTAGGCACACTGCTGTCAAAATGGTGTCTAGCTCCGATCTTAACGCGTACGTCCAAACAAGCGTCACGTGGAACCATTAATAATGCGCCTACCAACAGGCTTGTATCCTCAAGGTGCCCAGAACCCTCTTCGGAAGCTGGGCCTCGTCCGAAGAACCATCTCCCTACGTTGTGTCCCACACCCTCAACTCTAGCGAGCGGGCGTCGCACTACATACCGAAAACGTTCAACTACAAATCTTGCTCCTAGCTGCGCAGATACGCTTATCTCAAGGTTGCTACTGTCACGCAATCGATCTACAGCTTCAAGCAGTGCAACTACCAACTCTTCGTTCAGGAAACTCGCTGCAACGTCCAAATCACTGACCTGAAGGTTTGCTCTTTCGTCTATTCTTAGATCCAATTGGCTTCCCCAACTGAGTAAATTGTGCCACTTACTCGACGGAAACATCCACTTGATTATTGGCGTGTGCAGTACATTTGTGGCGAGATCAGCACTCGCTGAGGCAAATTCCATCTTGCAGTATACCTCATCGAATACTCGGCCAGGCCGCCCGAAAATCAGTATTGGTTGCTGCACAAAGACGAGCCCCATATTCTTCTCAGCTAGGGATGCCTGAACCTCTTGCTCCAAAAGGTTGGTATCTATCCAGGATAGTTCTAGCATTCCAGGCTCAGCACTGGTTTCTATGAGTTCGTTCCAAAGGACCCAGGCTGGGTCCCTATTCATAGTTACTTGTTGCGGTAAGAGCCCTTTTATCTCTAGGGATGCTCTCTCGATTATCTCCTGGCGAGGGATGCTGAGGCCTGCTACTTCCATAAACGAACTCTCTTCGCCATCAGGAACTTCTGTATTCATCTTTAGGGCACTCCTTTTATTGCAAGCAACCTTACTGGAGCCGCCTCTACACCCTGTAGCTTTATCGGAGCAGCGACGATGAGGTCCCCGTCTCGCACTCGGCTCATCATGAGATGATCAATATTCATGATCACCGGGATTTGTGCATGGCGAAGATAGTACTCGGTATCTGGATATAGAGATCCATCAGGATCCTCGGGACTCACATGGTCCCAGCCCTCACCTGCAATGATAAGTTTTGGGTTCCAAGATGCAAGTTCCGCCCTTGATGCCGGGGTAAAGCAATCCATCTCGTTCTTTCCATTCATAATAATAGGTATGTGACCATTTTCTACGACTGATACCCGGTACTTGGCCAGATCTTGAGGCGTCACAGAACCGTGGCCATAGAAGTCAAGGATTGACGCCCGCCCAACAAAACTGGCTATTTCGTAATCACTGATAGTCTTTGCTGTTGGTCCTTTCTCATCAAAAAGGAAGTGTGATGGAGTATCGCAATGCGTGCCGGAATGAACGCCCATGTTCAGCAGAGTGATACGGAAAGGTTTGGTGCCGCCTGTATAGTCGTCGAAGTAAATCGCTGGGTCAGAGTAACCAAACTTCTCGTTTGGGACTTTCCCATGCTCGACAACGAGCTTGCTTAGATCAAGCACTATTAGCTTTTCGTCCATAGCTGTCCCTTCTTCCAGTTCCGAAATCAGGTATTAGACGGAAGTTTCTTTCCAGGATTCAGTATTCCTAGCGGGTCAAAAACGTCTTTTATTGCCTGCATATAGGTAATAATCGTTGGATGCTCATGCAAAAGGTGTTCGAGCTTGGACAAACCAATACCATGCTCACCAGTAGACGTGCCGCCAGCATCAATAGCCCATGTTACGAGTCGATCGTTGATTTCCTGCGAAGCCTTGATTTCGGAGGGCATATCCCGCCTACCTAACACAGATGTATGCAAGTTCCCCTGTCCTGCATGGCCAAACGTCAAGATCGGAATGCCTTGTTCCGCCGCTAGTGCTTGAGCCATCATCACCAATTGCGTGAACTTGGTAGTTGGAACAACTAGTTCACCGTTATGATCGATGCGATCTGGGTAGTGGTTATATATTAGAGCACAAGCATCATCTCGACACCTCCACAGGGCTGTCTCTTCCTGTCTTGAGAAATCAACTGAGAACTTCACGCAGCCATGTGAAACGCAGATATCTTCAATCAAGTTAATTCGAATATCTGGGGCTCTTTGAAGCTGATGGATTTCCAGGAGCAACACGTCTCCACCACTCCGAAGTGGCGCACCGAGTGCAAGCATGAGATCAGTGGTTCTTGCATCTGAGAACTCCAATATGGATAGCTGGAGGTCCTCTTGACGCAACGACTCAACTGCCGCTAAGGCTTGCTCTAGTGACTTGAAGTGTGCAGCCATAGCTGTGCCTTCCCTTATGGGAATGACTCTTAGAGCTACCTTCACAATAATTCCTAGTGTGCCTTCTGAACCAACAAATAGGCGCTTCAAGTCGTAACTTGCGACCGTTTTCTGGACTGGTCTACCAACGTGTATGAGGGTTCCATCTGCAAGAACAACATCTAGCGTAAGCACATAGTCACCGGTACAACCATACAGCGTGGACCGTTTCCCACTTGCGTTAGTCGATACGATAGCGCCTAAGGTAGGTTCGAGCGTGCCCGGGAATGTGGGTATCCACAAACCATGGGGACGTAATACCCTTTCAGTATCGAGCAATTTAACGCCGGCTTCGGCTTCGAGCACCATATTATGTGTATCAAGACTCAAGATCTTGTTAAGCCTGGCCAAGCTCAATGTTATTCCACCACTGATGGGGATAGCATTACCTTCGAACCCAGTGCCTGAGCCGTAGGGTGTGACGAACGTACGACTTTCTGTTGCCAACTGCATTATATTCTGAACCTGCTCCACATTCTCTGGAAAGACTACGATGTCCGGCGCATGACTCTCATGCCACGATGCATCATGTCCATAGTCATGCCTAATGGCTTCATCAAGTATGATATTGTCTACTCCGACTATGGTCTCTAACTTCTGTACGACTGAGTTTGATATACTCATTTCTGAACCCTAGCCTTCATGCTATCTGCTTTTCCATTTCAAGATGATGACGGTAAGGATGCGAGAAGGCTGTCATGCCACGTTTAACCGCTCGTTAGTCGCTAGGCTGCTGCTGAGCTCTGTGCAAGCGTTGGGCAGTTAGCATAATATCTCTGGACCATTGCACTGTTATAGCTTACTGACGCTTGCCATTGCAGAGTTGGCAAACGAAATCGGGGCGCATTAATCCTTGACGCGTACAATTCTGAATCCGACATCACTGTGGAAGTTTCTAGGTATTCTCCAGGTAGTTCGGGGAATGCACCTTGACGCGTCTAATCCTCCCTTGAAGGAACCGCCCAATATCTTTCTAGGAGTCTCAACATCCTGGCGATCCGATTGATCCCCGACGAAAAAATCCATACACCACTCATTGACATTTCCACTCATATCACATGGGCCTCCCCCTATATAGTGCCAAGGATCGTCTAATCCTAGTGGGAACAAACCTACTGCACACGTTCCTCCTATCCCGGTGAGCCCGACGTTTGCGCGTGTGTTATCAGGCTCGTTCCCCCACGGCCATGGTCGGGTATCGTTTATCCCACGCGCTGACTTAATCCACTCCTTTGAAAGTGGCAACCTAATCCGTTGACCACATATCTCTGATAACCAGTCACAGAAGTTCATTGCATCAAACCAGGAAACATGAACTACAGGGTGATTGCGTAGATGTCTTGGAGGCTCGTTCCCTTCCCAGTAAAGGGGTGCACGTCCCGCCCCTGCTGTGACAAAAGCTGAGTAATGAGCGTTGGTTATCAAATATTTCGAGATCTCAAAAGCGGGAATGTAATTACCTGCCAAGAGGTTGGTTTCATGTTCTTCAACCTTAAACCCTCCATCTGGAAGCCTTATCCACATGATGTCTGGACGGCCGTCGGCTCTTAACTCGACTCCTGTCCTTGCATCTATAAGACTGGACAATACATTTGCTGCAAAGTGTCGCTCAAGTGCGGAGAGCTTGCCTTGCATTACGAGCTCAGATAGCCGTGTGCGTGTACGGAACAGCTCTATGTCTCTTCCGTTCTTGTACACTCTGTTAAGTCCCGACTCCAGGAATATTTCACCTGCGAGAACTGCAGCTTTCCAATCATCCTCATCTACAGGGTCTTGTACTGGGCATAATTTACCAGCCGCAGTTATCGGGGCATCAACCCCATCCTTCTGCGCCTTATAGCCCGTTGCAAGCAGGATCACTTCCCGCCAAAGACTACCCTTTCTTCCATAAATATTGATGTAATCACTAAAGTTTTCTTGTGAAACGATATGTCGTGCAGCTAAGTATTCTTGGAAGGTACGATGGGGAAATGTGTACACATCTTGATTATTGATCACGCTTGCTGGGACCAGTAGGCCGGAATATTCCTTAATAGCTTCGACAAGTCTCATTGCCCAGATCTTGCTCTTAGCCTGAGTCGCAGCAGGATGTAACATCCTTAAGTACTCTACAAGCATCGTGTCCGTGATGTACGCTCGCGAGTCCGAACCTTCGGGCGTAAGAGCATGCACCTCGAACGCGATGCGCCGGAGCACCTCCTCTAGTTCACTAAACGAGCTTACTACGTCATCGTTCTCCAGCATTTCTCGTATGCTTTCTTCATCCTTGCGATGGCTCTTCTCTGACCACCTGGAAAGCAACCATTCAACAGCTTCTTCATACAATATTGCTCTTGCGCTCGTCAGATCGCCTCTTGTTAGGTGAACCAGAGCGATGATAGTAAGTAGCAACGGATTAGTAGCAAGTCGAAATAGGCTTGGGTGCCGAACTGCCTTAATGATGTCGTTCTGCAGCACATCGACAGGCTTTATGGTTGAGTACTTTTTTCGGGCGACTTCTCTGTAGAATGCTGCTAGAAAGGTATCAATCCGAGCAAGGTCGAATGGAGCTAGCGTAACTACACCAAAACAGGTCGGAGATAATTGCCATCTGGGATCCTGATAGCTCAATGTGCGACAAGCAACAATTATCCGCGATTCGAACGTACTACGAAGCGCCTCGATATCCTCCTTCACACGCGAACGAAACCTTGGGGGGACTTCATCTAACCCATCTAAGAACATTACTGCTTCGCCAGCATAAAGAGCGTCTTGAAAGATTTGCTGCAGATCCTTAGTATCAATTCCTGATACCTGATACTGTTCAGCGGCAAACTGCACCAAACGAGTCGGAGAGTCGCCAAACTCATCAGCTAATCGATAAGAATAATCTCGCAGCGAGATGGGTATCGGCAGAAGCAGTGGCTGGTTCTGAAACGAGCGGGCAGATTTCGGATATGGGCGCTTGGGATCCAGAAGCCTAAGGGCTAGAGAATATGTGGTGTAATTGATAAATGTTGTCTTGCCCGAACCAGGCGAACCCAGTATCACAAGATGAGGGACGTGCTTGACCACATCGTCGATCTGAAGGTTCATCTGGAACAGCGGTTTCGCATTGTCGTCAAAATAGGCAGTTGAACGCGCCGTGCTCCTTAGCGTTTCTACAGCATCTATGGCGAAGAGATTGAATATTTCGGCCTCTTCATCCGCAAAACGCGACCCAATTCGATTGGTCAATATCTGCCGTACAGTACTTGTTATTCCGGACTCTGATGGCTCAAGGAACAGCTCCTCTCGAGTTAGGCTCAATGAGACATCCGTCTCCGGGGCTACATACAAATTCTCTAGCTCAAACTCGCCTCTACTGCGGCGTGGATCACTACCTTTTATGTCAGGTAAACCAAGGGGTATGCTCCTCCGCACAATACTCCTTGTTAGGTGTTGAAGGAAGGTACGGCGAACTCGCTCTAGTTCTGCATGCTTAATTTCAACCAGCTTGGCCCCATCATGCAAATTAGCACTTTTTATGTTGATTGTTACATTTCCGCGTGCCTGTTCGTCGTCAGACATCTTTGAAACACCTCGCATCGGTTTCCACAATTACGTCAAGATACTTCGAGGCAGGATGCTCAGGGTCGCATCCACCATATGGCCTCATGTAAGATGCATTTTGGTTAAGTATGCTCCTTGTAAAAGCATCCCATCTTATGCGGCTAGGTTTGAATACTTGCACTGAGTCAACAGTACTCAGCAATGTGCGTAAAAGGGTCCTGTAGAGACAATCAGCGCCGGGTATAGAGTGTATTTTAGAGTAGGAGAGAAGAAGCAGTTCTTAACTGACATACGTAGAGCGCTAACCGAATCGCCTGGAACAGAGAAACAAGAATGAATTTGCCAACTACACGAGCCTCGCCATAATCCGCTTACACCTACAAGTAGGCTACAAGAACGGATAGTATTACGAGTCTGGCGCACGGGAAGTTACCCTCTAGCTCTTCCCTTATGCTGTTGGATTCTTTCTTTTCTTAAACCTAAACTGGTAAGTAGGTCAATATGGCCTCCCAAGTATGTAAGCTCTAAAGCTGTTTGTAAAGCAAGAGCAGCAACTGGAAATAGACAGCTTACTAAGTCACTATCAGAAACGTCATTGCACTTTTTCGGCCCGCTGACTAAGGCGCTAAAGCACGATGTCGCCCCCCCGAATAATCACTAGGCCCTCATCAACACATCACGGTTCACCACATTCCGGTCCGGTGTTCCTGAGAAGACTGACAAGATGCTGTTTATGTTCATCTCCAACATTAATGCGACAGCATCCCGCGTGCGAAAAGCCGTGTGTGGAGTCAGTAGCACAGTTTGGGGCGACATTCCTACGAATCCATACTCATCACTTTCAGCCGCGGGAACTGGTTCCTTATAATATACATCAAGAGCGGCACCCCAGATCTTGCCTTCTTCCAGAGCCCTTCTTAATGCTTTTGGTTCAATTAACTCTGCACGAGCAGTATTAACCAATACTGATCGTTCCTTCATCAAAGCAATTTGCTCCTCCCCAATGATATTTATCGTTTCAGGGCTGTACGACGCATGAAGGCTAACAACATCTGAGTGCCTCATTAAGTCATTCAGGTTAACTTTCTGGGCAGCAAGGGCTGCCTCTATATTCGGCTTATTGCTTCGGCTTGTGTATAGAATCTGCATACCGAAACCATGGTGCGCAATATAAGCTACCTCTGAACCGATTGCTCCCATGCCGAGAATTCCTAGGGTACCCCCCTGGAGATTCCAAGTCTGGTGGGTCTTACCCCTGCCTTGCATAGTTTCGCCAACCAAAAATGGAATCCTCTTAACTGAAGCAAGAATCAGTGCCATTGTGAATTCAGCAACTGAACGTGCATTAGCAGCAGGAGTGTTCGAGACTGCTATCCCAAAGCGATTAGCCGCCTCAAGATCAACATAACTTTCGTATCCGGCACCGTAAAAGGCGACTATTGCTAATTTGCCCTTTACTGCTTCAATAACCTTAGCCGTTGCTTTCTCTTCACCTCCCAAGATGTACGCGTCAACCCCCTGTAACCTTTCAATCAACTCAACCTCAGACAAATCAGGCCTTACTTCGTTTATGACGTTGTGGCCAAGATTTTCCAACTTCCGCTGGAACTCCTCCGGCATTGTTCCCCCAGTGAATAGAATCGTGCGTGACATCTGATCCTCCTAAAGATGGATGGTTAGCTTGCCCTCTTATTATCGTGTGGTCGACAAGAAATTGCCATTTACGGCAATCTTCGACAGACTAAGTGTAAGTTGAAACAGCTCGCATAGTAAGAGCCGTTAATGCTCGTGCCCTCAGAGCTTTACCATAAAGAAGAGATGAGAGAAGAACACAGATAACGACATTGGATTATGACGTTCTCAGACATTCAACTGAATTTAACGCCCAATTCCGCGCGACTATGCGTGTCATCTCCATACAATACACTACTTGATTGCAGAGTGAGGTAAAGCCACTGGCTCCTGCTGATGCCGGCATGCTATCAGGCCTATGATACCAAATCACTTATTGACGCACTGTCATAGAGCAAAGGCTAATCCTTGCTAAGGAGATTTGGTCGGTTAACGCTGGCTATATTACACAGACTAAATAATTCCAGTAATTACGATTGCTGTCAAGCTATAATGTCTCCAAAACTTGGCTGGGTTGACAAATTGAGTATGATGTTTAGATAAAACTACACAATGGCAAAGCAAAGCTATGGTGGGAGACTTTAGAATTGGGTGCAGCAAAGAGGTTCGAGCATCTTCCAGCGACCGAGTCAATAGAGAACCTATACATTGACAGTAATCTATGCCGAGTGGATGGCCATCTACTCGGCCCTGCACTACCTGACACCAGTAATTTTCGCGGCTCGTATAGGTTCTAGATTATATCCGTAAAGTGATTAAGTTGTGAGAGTCATTACAGTGCCTGCTTCAACCCGTCTTTAGATATTGGCTCTCAAGTAACATTTGCCAAATTAGGGCAGTAAGGAGCCACACTTAATGAGCACCATGAACTCATCCACTAGTTATGGGCATAGTTTTCGGCTTGCCCAGGACTACCCCAATGCGTGTCATCTCCACTTAGCTGTGCCTTATATGAGCCCGCATTGGAGCGTATATGAAGCAGCTATTCAAGCGGTTCGTGATGGGCTGTGTGATAATTATGGTTCTCAATACGGCATTCAAGCATTGCGAATAGCAATTGCAGAGAAGCTTCATAATTACAACCGTTATGAAGTTACTTGGGACAATGTAATTGTCACGACAGGGGCTCAGGAAGCATTTGCATTAGCAATGACATATTTGTTGCAGCCGGGTGACGTGGTGATTATGTCCTGCCCAACCTATCCAGGACATATATCAACAGCGAGTATGATGGGAGCGCGAATTCTGTTTGCGCACAAGGGGGAAAGAGGTGCTTTAAGATTAAGCCGCTCTGACCTAGACGACTTGTGGCTTCAGAGCATATCCCTATATGATCGTACTCCGAAAGTGTTTGTTATTTGTGATCCCGTGAATCCAACAGGTGATTGTTTATCTCAACAGGAGTGTGAAACGCTTGCCGAGTTTGCTCTAGATAAAGGTCTTTGGATCGTTGCAGACGAAACTTATGAGTACTTTCAGTACCAGGGGGCGCATTATAGTCTTGGGGCTATAGAAGAGATTAGGCCGTATTTAATCGGCTGCTTCAGCATGTCTAAGACTTATTCTATTCCTGGTTGGCGAGTTGGCTACGCCGTTTCAGATCTTAGTGTAGTTGACGATTTGATTTCTATCCATGACAACTTAGTTATCAATGCATCGGTCGTTGCTCAGTACGCGGCCTTGGCAGCCATATCTTTGCCTGATCAAATGCGAGATGAAGCCAGACATTTAATGCGGGCCGGAAGAGATGTGTTAGTAGCTGGCTTGAACAGCACCACAACGTTCTCAGCGGGGCTTCCACAAGGGGGACTGTCAATACTAGCAAAGCTGCTTGTACCATGGGACTCAGATGAACTGGTCGATGAACTAGCTAGGAATGCGGGGGTGATAGCTATGTCCGGCAAGGCCTTTGGGCCACGGAATTTGCAACAAGTCCGTTTCTGTTTTGGTCAGCCCCTTTCTGTGTTGACAGATAGTGTGGAGCGGATTCTCTCGTGGGAAAAATCCATTAGCAGTTCTACTAATCTTCATAGTTGATTTGGACGTTTGAGTTGATCGATGCAGGGCAAGAACGATCTCCCCAGACGACCTCAACTCACATTGGGTTGGGGGATGCTAAAAGATCGATGAGTAGTCATTACCTGTACGAATAACCTTCTTCCCTAACATTATTCAGGAACAGGTAATAGTCTCCAGCGGCGTGCCGCCCACGATTGCGGTAACCCTGATTAGGGCGTTCGGTAGTTTGGGTGGGCCGGCTTTAGCTCATGGGCTCCACCAACCTCGCTCGCGGCCGTCACCACCACCTGCAGGGCCTCGTATTGCAACCGGGCAAAGTCCCCAAAGTACCGCCCCAGTTCCGGCACCCGGTCACCTTTGGCCGAGTTGACGCTCGCCGTCGTCGGCGCGATGTTCCACAACAGGTCGTGAGCCACGTAGCTCCACGGCAGAAACTGGTCAAGCGAGAAAGCCCCGCGGCCGCCGAGCACCCCAGTAACGCCGAGCCCCGCTCAAACAGCTTCGCCGCCAGATTCGTCACGCTCGGGTTATTCTTCTGCACGTACAGCAGCAGGTTCCACAAGCAGAAGTCCTGGAGAATGCGGGCATGCGTCCTGAAGTAGCCATACCAGCCAGGGTGAAACTCAATCGCCAGACACCCACCGTCAGTCACAAACCGGTACAAGCATGGCCGCTCTTCATCGGTGAACGCCTCTTCCGCCAGCCGCTCAATGAGCCGGTTCTTCTCAACGTTCTTCCGACCGCGCAGTTCTACTTCAAAGAATAGTGCTAAGAACCGCCGCGGCACATACACGCCTAGGTTGCGAATCTGCCCACCGACGGCCGACCGCCCGTCTCGCAGCTCCTCCAGCGCTGCCCGGTCGCACGGCCGCCGGCCGTTCGTGTGGCGCAAGCCCTAGTGCCTCCCGCAACCGCAGCGGGATGTCGTTCAACTGGTCCTGCTTGCCCAGCGACAGGCGGAACATGTTCGTCGGGTACCAGGCGAGGGCCACCATCTCGGTCAGTATCTCATCGACTGTCATGACCCGGCCGCGGTCGTTCTGCGCCCGCTCCAGTATGGCCAGGGACCAGTAGAACTTGTAGGAGTTGGTGACCTGATCGAAGACGGCCGCCAGCCGCCGCACCGGCAGGTCGGCCGAGGAAGGCAGGTAGACGAGTGTGGGTGAACCGGACATGGCGATGGTACAAGGTTCTGGCCGCTCGATTTGCGACAAATCGTAGTGCTAGTCATCCCTCGTGTCAATCACGTCGGCTTTTTTTTCTCCGCTTCTTGAGCTTCTCTCCGATATCAAGCCACGTCTCGGCCGCTTGCAACCCCGCCAGCACCAGAGCTATCACCCCACCTACAATCGCCACAACCTGCACGGCCGTTTCTAGGTAGACGTCTCCCATCGTCGCCTCCACCCTCTGCTTAAACTCGTCACCCATTATGACGAAAGCGAAAGCCGTGAGGCCAGTCAATTTCCGACACTTCGGCCGCAGCTTGTAACCTGCCATGTAAGCCAACGGCGATATACTGCAACCAGTATCAGTCGCCTGCTCTGAAGCCGCCCTATGTGTTGGTGATTCCGAGACCGCGGCACATGCGATTTTGCGCCAAATTGACACCGCAGTAGGGTGTGGGTGATTGGTAGTTATTCCCAAGGTAACTCAACCTTCTGTCCTGTGATCTGCCACAACACGCCATGGAAGCAACACCAGTAGAGACACTGTACAAGGGCTATCGTTTTCGCAGCCGGTTAGAAGCGCGCTGGGCGGTCTTCTTCGATGAGATGCGGGTGCCCTATCGTTATGAACTGGAAGGGTTTGATCTGGGAGACACTTGGTATCTGCCCGACTTCTGGTTGCCGGACGGCATTCGTTTCTTTGACGAACGCGAGGCGCGAGCAAACGTATGGATCGAAGTGAAGCCGAAGGTCGAACTGGCTGAACAGGATCGTCACAAGATCGCCGAGTTCGTGAAGCAAACCGGCTATCACTTGATCCTCCTTTCCGGGGAACCGGGTCTGGATGCCAGCGTGCGGTTCATCGCTTACGACAAGGACAACCTGAAGTGGTGGGCCCCGATGGTGCAGTGGGTCGAGATGAGCGGTCAGCAACTCGGCCTCATGCGCCAGGATAGCCTGGATGATGTTCCCGGTGACGAGTCGAGAAGTGCCCTGGCCCGGCTGAAGGAAACCCGGATGCTTGTCTCCGCCTATAATGCCGCGCGCCAGGCACGCTTCGACCGCGGCAACGGCCAACAAGCAGCGGCCGAAACACGCGTAACACGCCAATGCGAAGCGTGCGGCTCGACTTTCGTTCCGGACCAGCCCTACTTTCGCCTTTGTGGAGATTGCTACCGCCGACAGCGGGTGGAGAAACTGGGGGCTGAACCTCACAGCGAGAGCAAGGTGGTTAGTGATTCTCCGCTCATGGCACCGGAGACGCCGACCATGGCGAAGACCATCCATCGCCGCCGACGCTGGATTGCCATTATCGCGGCCGTGGTGCTTGTAGTTGCTCTAGGGATTGGGCTAATGGTGACAAGAGAACGCGGAGCGGACGCAGAAAGTCCGGCCGCTGTTCCCACATCACCTGCCAGCCGCTCGACCGGAATACAATCGGAGCCTTGTGGCTGTTCCAGTAACCTCTATAACTGCGGCGACTTCTCGACACGCCAAGAGGCGCAGTCTTGTTTCGACTACTGCATGCCGACTCAAGGTGACATTCACTTCCTGGATAGGGATGAGGATGGCCTTGTCTGCGAGACATTGCCTTAGCAGCAAGTACACGGACGGAGAAAAGGACAAGAACCTGTAAGGGCATTGGGACATCTCGCAAGTACCCACCGTACTGAAGGGTCTGTCGACTGTATGAACTCCGCCGGCGGGCCCTTCGTCTTTCTCAACCCATGCTCGTAATCGTTGCCCATGGTCGCCTCGTGGGCTACCATCTTCTGTCTATCGTCCCATTTGCACCAAGGAGAAGTACCGCTGATGCAACACGGCCGAGCCAAAATTCTTATCGTCTCGACCCTGATTCTCGCTTCTGCCCTGCCTGGCATCGGCCGCCTCGCCGCCCTGGTTAATGGGAACACCACCACCCTTCACATCTACCTGCCCGTCGTCCTGCGTGAAACACGTGGCGACCCTGTGCCACCGACAGCCACTGGCACGACCGCGCCCACGGCCGCGGTGACCGGTACCCCAACATCAACCTTTACGCCCATAACCACCAGCACAATGCAACCGACCGCCTCGGCAACGCCAACGTCAACATCCACGATGACACCCTCACGCACACCTACCTCAAC
>OEIV010000592.1_pt1 | contig 19158 bp, 14 predicted proteins | sample 1539231 | NCBI WGS metagenome assembly OEIV01 (sample SAMN03794762, study PRJEB22550) | activated sludge metagenome | feature: wastewater treatment plant; material: activated sludge; isolation source: Wastewater treatment plant of a petroleum refinery complex | place: Argentina: Buenos Aires ...
GGCGCACGCACGGCGGGGCGGTGCCGCTGGGCGATGATCGCCACGAGACGCCGCTGGAGATCCGCGAGGCGGTGCAGACGCTGGAGAAGCGAGCGATCGCGCACGTGGCGGCGCGTCACATCATCGAGGGGGACGTGATCGCGCTGGACGCGAGTTCGACGGCCCAAGCGGTGGCGCGTGATTTGCCCAATATCGCGGTGACGGTGGTGACCAACTCGATCGCGGTGGCGTCGTCGCTGATGGATCGGGGGCGGGTGCGGGTGTTCTTGTGCGGCGGGATGATGGACGGACCGTCACGGTCGATGGTGGGCTCGATCGCGGAGCAGTTCCTGGCGAAGTTCAACATCAAGAAGGCGTTTGTGTCGTGCCAGGGTCTTGATCTGGAGCGCGGCCTGTCGGTGACGGCGGACGAGCACGCGTCGATCAAGCGGCGGATGATGGACCTGGCGGAGAAGGTGTATGTCGTTGTTGACAGCAGCAAGTTCGGCGTCAAGGCCGTGGAGTTCTTCGGCGAGATCGGCGAGGTGGACGTGATCATCGTCGACGACGGGGTGGAGAAGAACGCGGTGGATGCGCTGAAGGGGATGGGGGTTGAGGTCGAGGTGGCGGCGGTGGCGCGATAGGGGGAAAGAAGTGGTCGAGTGGCGGAGTGGTCAAGTAGCGAAGTGAAAGGCCGAAGAGCCGATCGCGGCGCGCTCGCCGATGTGAATTGAAGAGCGCCGATGTCGAAGGGCGACATCGGGGGCACGCGAGGCGAAATCGCCAAATGGCCAAATCGCAAAGTGGCCAAATGAAGAAGGCACAAAAGTGACGGGGATCGCCGTGGCCTCCGAGTGCCCCGGGTTGCGCGCCGCTTGGCATGGAAGAGCGTTCATGTCGGAGGGCGACATCGGGGGCGTGACGCGGCGGGGCGCGAAGAGAAGAGCACGGGCCTGAAGGCCGGTCGTGAAAACTCAGCAGCCTGATTCGAAGGAGCTGGCGAACGCGGCGGAATCGTCGCCGTTGGCGAAGCCGTCGTTGTTGAAGTCGGCGGCCTGGTCGGCGTTGTCGAATGCGGAGGCGAAGGCGTCGTAATCGTCGCCATTGATGAAGCCGTCGTTGTTGACGTCGGCCGGGCAGAGGTCGACGAAGACGAAGTTGTCGGTGGCGGAAACGTTCCCGGACTCCTCGAAGGCGACGATCGTAATGCGGTTGAGGCCGTGGAAGAGCCCGGAGAGCGTGCGGTACCACGAGAAGCGGTCCTCGCGGTTGGCGATGTTGATGCTGGTGGCGGCGGCGACGGGATCGGCGTTGGTTGGCAGGTTGGCGATGAGGTGGACCTTGGTCGCGGTGCGGTCGTTGGCGCTGGCGTAAAAGAGCGCGGCGCTGGTCGTGATCGAGGCGGGCGGAACGAGCGTCATGGCCGGACCGGTGCGGTCGACGTAGATGACGGAGCGGAACTCGCGGTAGAGCGCGGCCTCGTTTGCATTGCGCTTGCGGAAGGCGATGACGGAGATGTAGTGATATCCCTCGGAGAGGGCGGCGGTGTTGACGGTCTGGGCGTACTGGCCGCTGGTGTTGTTGGTGCCAGCCAGGGGCTGGTTGAGGGTGAGGAACTGCTCGTATCCGGGGATGACGGCGTTGTCGTCGCCGATGTCGGTGATGCCATTGGCGTTGTAGTCGCGGAAGCCCTGGTCGATGCGGAAGAGGGCGTTGTCGTCGGCGTTGTTGTTGTTTCCAGCGCCGGGATCGCCGTTGGTGGTGGTGAGCTGGATGCTGAAGGTGTTGTCGGAGACGACGGGGATGGCGGCGTTGCGGCGGCGGAAGCTGCTGGTGGCGGCGGAGTCGGCGGGAAGCGTCGAAGAAGTGGGAGTGATCGCGAGCGTGCCGCTGGGGATGGCGGGGGCGTAGACGACATAGCCGCGGTTGTGCTCGGCGGCGGTGGACTTGTTGTTTGGAACGCGGATGGTCACGCGCTGGCCGGCGCCGACGGTGAGGACTTCGTTGATCTGGCCGGAGGGATCGACGGTGGCGTCGGCGGCGTTGCCGGTGTACTCGATGAGACGCGTGCCGACGGGGAAGCTCGTGGCGACGTTGCGTTCCTGATAGCCGGCGTCGTAGCGGTCGTTGCAGCCGACGAGGCAGTTGCCGGAATAGCCCGAGCCCGTGTTGGTGCGGCGTTCGAAGACGATGACGTCGTCGAGCGAGGGGTTGACGGTGTCGGTGCTGTTGATGACGTTGAACTCGCCGCGGCCGACCCAGTTGTGGAGCTGCACGAGTGTGGTGATGTAGGGAAGGGACGCGTTGGAGGCGGGATCGACGCCGAGGGCGATGTTGATGCCCTGGCGGGGCCAGAAGCCGCCGGAGCGGGAGATGCCGCGGGCGTTGTGATAGAGGTTGGCGGTGCCGGGGCGCATGAGGACGTAGGCGGTGGCGAAGAGGCCCTGCTGACGGAGGGTTGGGTCGGGCGGGGCGGAGGAGCCGTTGCCGGCGGTGCCGTTGTCGTGGGAGTAGGTGTGGTTGACGCCGAGCGTGCCATCGTTGAATCCATCGGCGTTGTCGATGTGGTTGTTGAGGGGCGTGAGCCAGGAGCCGAAGCCGTTCTGTCCGACGAGGTCGCGGAGGGAGCCCGAGCCGTTGATGTCGAGGGCGTCGCGGTTTCCGAAGGAATCACCGGCACGCCAGGACTGGTTGCTGTTGTTGTTGGGCTTGCGGATGAAGTTGGTGTAGGTGAAGGAGTTTGATTCGACGGATTCGCCGAAGGTGTAGGGCGTGACGCGGGCGCCGGAGGGCTTGACACGGCGCATGGAGAGGGTCGAGTCGATGTAGGTGTCCCAGAACCAGCTGGGGACGTGCTTGATGGCGTCAAAGCGGAAGCCGTCGACGTGGTGCTCGTCCATGAGCCACTGTGTCCATCGCATGAGGAGGCCGGTGGTGTTGTCGGTGACGGCGTCGCCCGCGAGGGGCGTGGTGGTGTTGAAGGGGTGGAACGAGAAATTGTTCGCGCCGGGGTTGCGGAAGGTGCCGGGGTTGTTGACGGCCAGGGGCGAGAGCGATTGGTCGGGATAGAAGCGGGCGTTGCCGGCGTCGGGCTTGTTGTAGATCGAACCGGCGGGGATGTTGAACGGGTTGCCGCTGGCGACGGGCTGGCGGATGAACTGGTGGTTGGATTCCTGGGCGATGTCGATGAGGGCGACGAGGTCGCCGTTGTAGAGGTCGTAGCGTGCGCCGCTGGGATTCTCGGATTGGTAGTAGCCGCCGGAGGTGCCGGCGTGGAAATCGCCCCAGTTGTCGGTGGGTTGCTTGTTGACCGGCGGGGTCGCTGGCGCCATCCAGAAGCCGGGATAGCCGCCTTGAGACTGGAATGACGCGCTGGTCTGGCGCGTGGAGCAGTGGTTGAGAATGGCGTCGATGTAGATGAGGCCGTTGGCCTGATGGAGTTCCGAGACGACGGCACGGAAGTAGGCTTCGGTGCCGTAGGCGGTCTGGGACGAGGGCTTGCCGAGATCGAAGCGGTCGAAGACGTCGTAGCCGGCGGAGTTGCTGGCGGCGGCCTTGGAGGGTGGCGGAAGCCAGACGGCGCCGTAGCCGGCGAGGAAGAAGTCGGGAGTGCGGCGCTCGATGTCGGTCCACTTGGCCTCGAACCATTGGAGGATGACGGGGTTGTCGTTGCCGGCCAGCGAGGGCGCGGCGGCGCCGGCGAGGGCGGCGAGTGTGGTGGCGGTGACAACCAGCGGGCGATGGGCGCGCATCAGGCGGCTCCTGTTTGCTGAGAAATGGTCTAGAAATGAAGGGTATCACGCGAGGGGCATGAGGAGAAGCGAATTCGCAAGCCGGACAGAATCATTGATATTCGGACGGGTGAAGATGGGGTGGATATGCTCCGCGCTCGGGCACACACCTTCTCAGGAGCGAATTCATGCGACTGAATGAAATGCGGACGAATGACTCGACCACTCGGACGCGGGCGGACGCGGTGATGATGGCGTGCGGGCTGGCGATCGGCGTCGCGGGCCTTGCGGCGATGTCGGGCTGTTCGTCGATGCAGGCCGGGCGGACCCTGGCGGATGGGCGGTTCGTCGAGCGACTGAGCAATGTCGAGGGTGCGGCGTGTTATCACTCCAGCGAAGCGGCCGCCAAGGATGCGCTACCTTCCATGGCGATGCAGAGGCCGAGGACGCCTGCGCGAGGGAGCGCCGCGACGAGCGAGTCGCCGGCGTTCTCGGTCGAAAACGAGAGGCAAACGGCGAAGATTCGGGTTGGGGCGGGGACGAGCCTGTATGGAACGGGCGAGGTCGGCGGGCCGCTGCTTCGGAACGGACGGCGGGTCGAGTGCTGGAACACCGACGCGTATGGGTACAGCGGCGACTCGGCGTCGCTGTACAAATCGCACCCGTGGGTGCTGGGTGTTCGCGCGGACGGAACGGCGTTCGGCGTGCTGGCTGACACGACGTATCGGTGCGAGATCGATCTGACAAGCGTGAACGACAACGGCGGGGAGATTGTGTTCCGCGCGGTGGGGCCTTCGTTCCCGGTGATCGTGATTGAGAGGAACTCGCCGCAGGAGGTCGTCGGGGCGCTGAGCATCCTGACGGGGCGGATCGAGATGCCGCCGAAGTGGGCCATCGGGTATCACCAGTGCCGGTATTCGTACGAGCCGGACACGCGGGTGATGGAGATCGCCAATGGGTTCCGCTCGCGGGATATCCCGTGCGACGTGATCTGGCACGACATCGACTACATGAACAAGTACATGTGCTTCACGTTCGACCCGGTGAAGTTCAGCGACCCGACGCGGCACAACGCGGACCTGCACAAGCTGGGCTTCCGCACGGTGTGGATGATCGACCCGGGCATCGGGGCCGAGAAGGCCAAGCACCCCGCGGGCGGTTACTCCGTGTACGAGAGCGGCACGGCGGGGAATCACTGGGTCCAACGGGCGGACGGCACGACGTACCAGGGCGAGGTGTGGCCAGGCTGGTGCGTGTTCCCGGATTACACGCGGCGCGAGACGCGGACGTGGTGGGCGGGGTTGTACAAGGACTTCATGGCGACGGGCATTGACGGCGTGTGGAACGACATGAACGAGCCGGCGGTGTTCAACGTGCAGAGTAAGACGATGCCGGAGGACAACGTGCATCGCGCGGATGCGGAGTTTGGCGGGCCCGGGTCGCACGCGCGGTTCCACAACGTTTACGGCATGCTGATGGTGAAGGCGACGCGGGAAGGGATCATGGCGGCGAACCCGGGCAAGCGCCCGTTTGTGCTGTCGCGGGCGGGGTATATCGGGAGCCATCGGTACGCGGCGTCGTGGACGGGCGACAACAAGGCGGATTGGGACCATTTGTCGTACTCGGTGCCGATGGCGCTGAACCTGGGCTTGTCGGGGCAGCCGTTCGTCGGGCCGGACATCGGCGGGTTTGACGGCAACGGGCCGAAGGGAGAGGAGGGCAAGCTCTTCGGGCGTTGGATGGGGTTCGGTGCGCTGTTGCCGTTTGCGCGCGGTCACACGGCCAAGGGCAACATCGACAAGGAGCCGTGGGCGTTTGGCACGCAGGTTGAGGAGACGTGCCGCCAAGCGATCACGATGCGGTATCGCTTGCTCCCGTATTACTACACGCTGTTCCACGAGGCGGCGACGACGGGATTGCCCGTGGCCAGGCCGCTGTTCTTTGCGGACCCGAAAGATCGCTCGCTGCGGGCGGAAGACGATTCGTTCCTGATCGGCGACGCGCTGCTGGTGGGCACGCAGCCGTCACGCGAGGGCGGCCGGGCGATCGTGATGCCCCGGGGCGAGTGGGCGCCGATGAACGAAGCGCTGGGCGCGCAGGACCCGGAGGTGGCGCGGGTGTTCCTGAAGGAGGGATGCATCCTTCCGACTGGGCCGGCGATCGAGTATGCGGATGAAAAGCCGCTCGATCCGCTGACGCTGTACGTCGTGCTGGACAAGGACGGCAAGGCGAGCGGGGCGCTGTATGAGGACGCCGGCGAAGGCTGGGGCTTCAAGAAAGGCGAGTATCTGCTGACGACGTACGGCGCGACGTCGAGCGGGAAGGAAGCGACGATCCGCGTAACGTCGAGCCAGGGAAACTGGGAGCGTCCGAGCCGGAACGTGAACGTGATCGTGATGATGAAGCAGGAAGACCAGTGGGTGACGTACGGCGGGAGCGGGAAGGACGGCGGGGAGATCAAGGTACCGTTGTGGAAGTGGTGATCGCGGACCGGAACGCCGGTCCGTGGCGAATCGGCATGCGCTGACTCGTCAGCGCTGGCCGTAGTCCGTCGTGTATCGCTTGTGCAGGCGGTCGATGTCGGCCTGGGGCAAGCGCGGCGGCGAGCCGAGAGACATCGCGAGCATGACGGTGCGAGCGGCGTCCTCGGTCATGACGGCGGACTTCACGGCGGCCTCGGCGGACTTGCCGATTGTGAACACGCCGTGCTGCTGGAGCAGGATCGAGGGCGAATTGCCGATGTTGGTCACGACCTGGGCGCCGATTTCTTCGCCGCCGATCATGGCGAAGCCGGCGCAGGGGATGTCGCCGCCGAATTCATCGGCGATGGCGGTGAGGCAGCAGGGGATGGGTCTTCCGTGGGCGGCGAAGGCGGTCGCGTAGGGCGAGTGGGTATGCACAATGCCGAGAACGTCGGGGCGGTGGCGGTAGATGTAGAGATGACTGGCGGTGTCGGAGGAGGGCTTGAGGTTTGATTCGATGATCTTGCCGTTGAGATCGACGACGACGTGGTGCTCGGGGCGCAGGTGCTCGTAGCGCACGCCGGACGGCTTGATGACGACCAGGCCGGTGGCGGGATCGCGTGCGGAGATGTTGCCGCTGGTCCACGCGACGAGCCCCTGGCGGGGCAGGGACTGATGGAGCTCGCAGAGTTGGGCCTTGAGGGTTTCGAGCATGCGGGATGGTAGAGGAGTATGCCCTCGCCGACCGTTGGACTCACCGGGCCGCCGCAGGCGAGGGATGAAGTCGGGGGCGCGATCGCGAGTTCTGGTCTCGCCCGAGACTATGAGCCGGTGAGTTCGGTGTTCGCCTCGTCCTCGGGTGGTGGTTCGACGGGTCGCGAGGCGAGCGACTCCCAGCCGCCGCCGAGCGCTTTGTAGATCGAGATGAGGTTGGAAACGACGGCCTGCTCGCTCAGCGTTAGGGCTTCTTCGGCGACGAACAGCGAGCGCTGGGCGTCGAGCACGTTGAGGAAATCGGCCAGGCCGGAGGAATAGAGCTGCTCGGCCAACGCCAGGGCGCGCCGGTTGGCGTCGACAGACGCCGCGAGCGACGCGCGACGCGACTGCTGGCGCAGAAAGCCGACCATCGCGTTCTCGGATTCCTCGTACGACGCGAGCACGACCTGCTCGTACTGCGTGAGCGATTGTTCGACGCGTGCGTCCTGCACCGCGATGTTGGCGCGGACGCGTCCGGCGTCGAAGACCGGCCAGGTGATCGACGGGCCGATCGACCAATAGCGGCTGTTGATGTCGAAAAGATCCGCGAACTGCGAAGACTGCACGCCCAGCGTACCGCTCAGCGCGATACGCGGGTAGAGATCGGCGGTCGCGACGCCCACACGGGCGGTGGAGGCGGCGAGTTGACGCTCGGCGCGGCGGACGTCGGGGCGGCGGCGCAGCATGTCGGCGGGCACGCCTACCGCGATCTCCGGCGCGATCACGGGGAGCGGCGCGGGAGCCCGGAGTTCCTCGTCAAGCGCGCCGGCTGGCTTGCCCAGGAGCGTCGCCAGGCGGTGCGCGGACTGGGCCATCGCGACCTTGATTGGCGGCACCTGCGAGCGGCGCGTTTCGAGCTGAGCCTTGGCCCGCGCCACATCGAGCTCGCCGATCAAGCCGGCCGAGAAGCGGGATTCCGTCAAGGAGAGCGTGCTCTCCTGGGCCGCGACGGCCTTCTCGGCGATGTCAAGATTGATCTGCGACGCTCGGTAATCGATGTAGTTCAGCGCCAGCTCGGCCAGCAGGGATACCAGCACGGCGTTGCGGGCCTCGACCGACGCCGCAAGATCAGCGTCCGCCGCCTCCACCGAACGGGAAACACGCCCGAAGATGTCGAGCTCCCACGAGGCGTCGAAGCCGGCCTGGAAAAGGTCATACGACTCGTCCGAGCCGAACGCGCCGACGCTGCTCTCGCTGTTGCGACGACGCGTGTACGAGCCCGCGCTGTCCACGCGCGGCAGTTCGTCCGCCTTCACGAAGCGCCGCTGGGCGCGGGCCTCGCGGATGCGGGCCTCGGTCAGCCGGACGTCGAGATTGCTCGCGACCGCGCGCTCGACAAGAGAGTCCAGCGTCGGGTCGCCGAACGTCTTCCACCACGAGTCGAGCGTCGCGGGCGAGTTCTTCAGCGTTGAAGTCACCGGCGAATCGACCGCGAGCGAATTGAAGGACTCGGGTGATTCCGACTTCGGCGGCGTGTAGTCGTTGCTGACCTTGCACCCCGACAGCGTGGACAGCGACATCAACGCGCCGAACGCGACCGAGACTTTGAGAAGCAAAGGCGCCCCGATCGTGCCGGCGCGGCCCCCGCGGGCGTGGCGTCTGACAGTCCTTAGGAACGGAATTCGGTTCACTTGGCGGCTCCGGCGTCGGTGGTGGGGGAGGTGGGGGCGGGCGGTGCGCTCTGGAGCGGCGCGGACTTGATGTACACATCCATCTGCTGCCCGACGAAGACGGGCAGCTCACCCTTCTCAAAGGCGTAGATCGCCTGGAGCACGCGGGTATCGACGCGCTCGGTGCTCTCGCCCGTCAGCGAGCGCTTGGGGATTACATACGGCTCGAACCGCACAAACGAAAGATCGGCCTTGATCGAGTTGTTGCCTCGGAGGAACGCCGTCGCGGGCGAGCCGGCGGTCAATCGCCAGGCGTCGTATTCGTCGATGTCGACGCGGACGTGGAGCGGGTGGACCGAACCCAGGATCATGAGCGGCGTGGCGAGCGGGCCGGGCTGCGCGAACTCGCCCGCGCGCGTGTTCACCTGCAACACCTGCACGTCGAGCGGCGCCCGAACGATGCGACGCTCGATTTCGACCTTGACGCTGTCGACCGCGGCCTGGGCGCTCTGCACCTGGCCCTCCAGCACCGACACGTCCACCGACCACGCGCCCGACCTCAGAAGCTTCAACTGACTCTCCGCCTCGGCGACCCTGGCCTTGGCGGCGTCGACCGCGAATCGCTTGCGGCTCAGCTCGTCGCTGCTGATCGCACGCTTGTCCTGCACGTTCTCCCACATCAAGAGCTGCGCCTGCTGATCGGCCAGCGCTGCCCGGGCCGCGACCAGCCGCGCTTCGGCCGGCGGGACCTCCTCGGGGCGCGGCTGGGCCCTGAGCGCGGCGAGCTGACGCTGCGCGACGCTCAACGCCGCTTGCTTGATCGCCAGCTCGGCCTCAAGCTCGCGCGTCTCGATGGTGAAGAGTACGTCGCCCTTGCGCACGTCCTGGCCCGGGAATACGAGCACCGACGTCACCACGCCGCCGACCGGCGTCGAGAGCGCGATGTTGCGGGTGGAGGGCTCGATGAGACCCGAGCCCGCGACGAACGCGTCGTACGGCGCGCGCGCCGGCTCCACGACCGGCGGCGCTGGGATCGGTGGCTTGGCGGCCTGAACCACCTTGACGACGGCGAAGACCAGACCGGCCAGCGCCAGCAGCGGAACGAGGTACGTGCGGATCATGGGACTGCTCCGTGCGAGGCCGCCAGGGCGCGGCCGGACGTGTCGATGGACTCGATCTTGCCGTCGTCCATGCGCGCGATGCGATCAGCGAACTCAAAGATTCGCGCGTCGTGCGTGACGACGATAAGGGACTGGCCTGACGAGAGCGCGACCTCGCGCATGAGCTGCATGACATCGTGCCCCGTCTTGTGATCGAGCGCGCTGGTGGGCTCGTCGCAGACGATCAGGCGCGGGTGGTGGATGAGCGATCGCGCGATCGCGACGCGCTGCTGCTGCCCGCCCGAGAGGTTCGCGGGCCGGCTGTTCCAGCGATCGCCCAGCCCGACGCGCCCGAGAATGTCGCGCGAGCGCTCGATCGCCTCGGCACGCGACGATCCCGCGATCAAGAGCGGCACCGCGATGTTCTCCGCGACCGTCAGCGTGGGGATCAGGTTGAACGACTGGAAGACGAATCCCACGGTCTTGCCGCGGAATTCGGTGCGCTCGGCGTTGGACATCGACTTGAGATTCCGCCCGTAGACGACGCAGTCGCCCTCGTCGTGGTCGAGCACGCCCGCGACAATGGAGATGAGCGTGGTCTTTCCGCAACCCGACGGGCCGACGAGCATCAGCAACTCACCCGGCGCGACGCTGAGGTCCACGCCGCGCAGCGCGAAGACCGCGGAAGTGCCGTTGCCGTAGGTCTTGGTCACCCCGCGGCAGACCACGGCGGGGGTGGCGCCGGGGGTGACGCTGGGCGTGGCGCGCCCGCTCGCGTGGATCGCGCCGTTGGACTCAGGGTGATTGGCGTTGGTGCTGGACATTCAGGTAATTATCCCTTGAACACGACCGCGGGCTCCAGCGAGATCACCTTGCGGATGCTGAGCATTGCGGACAGGACGCAGATGATGGCGACCGCGATGGCGGCGACCGCGAGCAACTGCCAGGGCATCGTGAACGCCAGGGGCGTATTCGCCATCCGCGCTCCGAAGAACGAGGCGATGCCGATCCCAAGGCCGCATCCGATGGCGCCTACAACGAGCGATTGCAGGATGACCATGGACAGCAGCGTGGCGTCCGACGCGCCCATCGCCTTGAGCGTGCCGAAATAGCGGAGGTTGTCGAGCGTGAAGTTGTAGAACATGAAGCCCGTGATCACGGTGCCGATCAGGAATCCCAGACCGACCGCGATCCCGAAATTGATCGGGATGCCCGTGTTCTTGATGAAGTAGTCGACCGTCTTGTCCTTGAACTGCTGGTTCGTCAGCGCCGCCAGGCCTGTCGTGAGCTCGATCCGACGCCGCAGACTCTCGACATCTACACCCGGCGCGGCCTTCACCAGCACGAACGAGAGCAGCTTCCGCTCCTTGGGCACAAACGTCGTCGCACGCCCGTACGTGGTGTGGATCACCGGGAGCGACTGGAACGTCCGCGTCGATCGTCCGATCCCGACGACGACCGCTCGGTGGTCGTTTAGTTCGAGTGTATCGCCGACCTTGAGAGGGATGGGCTTGCCACCGGGCTCGGGCGATGGCTTGGCCAGGCGCGTGTTGGCGCTGATCTCGTCGACGATGATCGCGTCGGCGCGGCGAAGATCGGCGAGCGCGCCCTGGGCCATGCCCGGCGGACCTCCGGTAAGCGTGGCGTCGTCGAGCCCGAGAATATTGCAGTTCTGAAACTGTCCGTTGTCGAGGCGGGCGCGGATGAGGCCCTTGTAGAGCGGGAGTGCCCAGCCGACGCCCTGGATGCCGCGCACCCGGAAGAGCTCGGTATCCTGCATGGGCTTGATGTCCTCGATCTGCTGGACCTTGGGGTCCATGACCCAGATGTCGCCCTGCCCCGTGTCGGTGACGGTGCCGTACGTCCGGGTCATGATGCCGATGAAGATCGCACCCTGTTGGGGGATGACCATGGAGGCCAGCGTGACGCCCATCACGATGCCGAAGTACTTAGCGCGATCGCCGAACAGCATCTTGAGCGCGACCGACATCATGGGCGAGCGCCTCCGCGTCGGTGGGCCGCGGCGACCGCGGCGAGCGAGAAGCGCGTGATGTGCTCCGCGATCCTCTCAATCTCTCTGGCGTCCAGCTTCAGGGTTGGGAACAGCCGTGTCAGCACCGGTCGCGCGTGGTGATAGATGAGGCACTGCCCGACGATGCTGCACGCGCACAACTCAACTTCTCGATCGCTCAGGCTCGGATTCAGCGTGCGCAGGATCGCCTGGAGCGCCTCGAACTTGGGGCGCACGCCCGAACGCACGACCTGATCGAGGGCCGCGCCGGGGGAGGCCATCTCGCGGGCCATCAGCCGCGCGTGCCACGCCGGGCGACCCTTGTGCCCGATCCGCTGCATAAACGTCCGCACAAACACCCGCAATCGCTCGGCGGGGTCGGCGGTGCCCGCGGCCTCCCGCGCCGGGTCGTACTCGTCCGCGCAGCGGTGCGCGTACGCGATCACCTCGATGTACAGGGCCTTCTTGTCGCCGAAGTGATAACTGACGCCCGCGATGTTTGCGCCCGCGCGGCGGCAAATGTCGCGGATCGTCGCCTGCTCATACCCGCGATCGGCGAAGACCTCGCCCGCCGCGTCCAGCAGCCGCTCGCGTGTGCCGTGGTCAACCGGCTCGATCCGCCCCGCACCGCTCCCGACGACGCGAGCCGCGGAGCGTGAGGCGGGTCTGGAAGGTGCTGTGGCGGTACGGCTCACGCGGTGCGTCCTCAAACGAGCGATTCAAACATGTGTTTGATAGGCCCCGCCCCGGCGGGTGTCAACACGCGCCGCGCTGCCCCCGCGCGTTTCGTGCTACGCTTGCATCCAGATTCCGACAGGGGGAAATCCTCAGATGAAGATCGCCAAAGAGGGCTGGCCGTTCGTGTTGATCTTCGCGCTGGCGACGGCGCTCCTGGGATGGCTTGCGCTCCGATTCCTCGGCGTGGGCGGCTACGCGGTGCTGGGCCTCGGCGTGGGGCTCACGCTCTGGTGCCTCTGGTTCTTCCGCGATCCCGAGCGCACACCGCCTCCCGTGCGGGGCGGCGTAATCTCCCCGGCGGACGGCGTGGTCTGCGCCATCGGCCCGGCGGAGCTCCCGCCGGAACTCGGCCTCTCCGAAGGAAACCGCACACGCGTCTGCGTCTTCATGAACGTCTTCAACGTCCACGTCAACCGCGTGCCCGCCAGCGGCAAGATCATCAAGCTCGCCTACACCAAGGGCAAGTTCTTCAACGCCTCGCTCGACAAGGCGAGCATCCACAACGAACGCATGGCCGTCGCGATGCGAAGCGACGCGGGCGACGTGATCGGCTTCGTCCAGATCGCGGGCCTGGTCGCGCGGCGAATCGTGTGCAAGCTGCGCGATCACCAGGAGGTGAAGCAGGGCGAGCGATTCGGCCTCATCCGCTTCGGCTCGCGTGTCGACGTGTATCTCCCGCCCGACGCGGAGGTGAAGGTCACGCTCGGCCAGAAGACGACGGCCGGCGAAACCGTGCTCGCCACCATCCCGGCAAGGTCAGAGGCCCAAGCCCCGGGGGTGAAGGATCAGGGGGTGCCCGTTGGTCGATGACATCGCCGATGCCCCGAAGCACGTTTCATTGAGGCGCCTTGTGCCGAACCTCATCACGACCGCGGCCCTTTGCTGCGGCGTGGCCTCGCTCCACTTCGCCATCAAGGATGATTGGTCCCGCGCCCTGGGCGCCGTCTGCGCCGCCGCGATCCTCGACGCACTCGACGGGCGGGCCGCCCGACTTCTCCGCGTCTCCAGCCCCTTCGGCGCCACGCTCGACTCGCTCGCCGACTTCGTCAGTTTCGGCATCGCGCCGGCCTTCATGATCTATCACTGGAAGCTGGGCGTGCTCGACGCGGGCGGGCTCATCATCGTCGGACTGTTCACGCTCTGCGCCGCGCTGCGCCTGGCACGCTTCACCGCCATGGCCAAAAAGGGCAAGCAGGTGCCGTGGGGGCCGGGCTACTTCATGGGCATGCCCACTCCTGCCGCCGCCGGCATCGTGCTCCTCCCGCTTCTCCTCGACACCTCCCGCAAGCTCAACGCCTGGTTCCCGCAGTTCGACATCCCGGTGTGGATCGTGGCGGCCCACACGCTGCTGGTCGCGGTGCTCATGATCAGCCGCATCCCGCACTACTCGATGAAGGGCCGCAAGATCAGCCGCAAGTTCGTCGTTCCGCTCATGGTCCTGGTGGGCATCACCGTTGTGGCGGCGACGCGCGACCCGCTCCTCACCATGGCCGTGCTCGCCGCGGCGTATCTCCTGTCGGTGCCCGTCTGCGTAGCGCGAGCCAAAAAGGTCGTGACCGGGCCGCCCTTGGCGGTGGTGGGGACTAAGAAAGCGGGTTGAGGGGTTGAGTTCGTATCCCAATGAAAAGCCGACCGGGGCGGCCCGGTCGGCTGTCGCTTTGTGCCAAGGAACCGGTCCGTCTCAACTGACGACCATCTTCTCCGCCTTGGCGTCCCAGAGCATGACCTTGTTCTGGCGATACGCCTCGACGCCCATCTTGATCGCGACCATCACCGATGCGCCCAGGTCGACATTGCAGCTCAGCTTGCCCTTGCCGCGGATCGCGTCGATAAAGCTGTTCATGTGGTCGCGGTGCTCGCCCGAAGCCAGCTCGAACCGCGCGCCGCCCGGGCCGGGCTCGGGGCGCTCCTCGCCCTTGTCGTTCTTGACCATCTTGGTCTGCACGCTGTCGGCGTTGGCCTTGCGGAACTCGGGCCACCATTCGCCCTGCTCGCGGACTTTGAGCGGCGCGTTCCCGCCCGCCATCTCGATCGTGCCCTGCTGACCGCGGATGATGGTGTCGATCCCGACGTCATTGGTCATCACGCTGATGAGCACGACCGTGTGCTCGCTCGGATAGTCGACCATCATCATGAAGGTGTCGGGGATGTCGCGCTCGTCCTTCTCAAGGTACTTGCCGCCCGAGGCCACCACGCGCTTGGGATACTCGCCGTTCTCCCCGGTGATCGCCAGGAGCAGCGGCGAAAGCTTGTGGTACAAGAGGTCCGTCGCCACCCCGCCGTTGTAAGCGAAGTACTTGCGGAAGCGGAAGAAGTGGTCGGCGTTCCACGGGATCTTGGGCGCCAGTCCCCACTGGTGACCGAGCCAGCGATCCCAATCAACATAGCCCTCCGCTCCCTTGTCCTGCGTTGGATTCGCGTCCGGATCGATGGGCCAGTTGAACTGCCCGCCGCGCGAGTTGCGGCAGTATGCGCCCTGACTCCAGCACACCTTGCCGATGCGTCCCGCGCCGATTGCCTCGCGAGCTTTCCAGGTTGCCGCATCGCTCGTCGCCTGCGGGCCCACCTGTAGCACCCGGCCCGTCCGCTTGACCGCGTCGCGGCATTCCAGCGCCTGCTCGATCGTCAAGGAGAGCGGCTTCTCGCAATACACGTCCTTGCCCGCCTCCATCGCCTCGATCGCGATCTTGGTGTGCCAGTGGTCGGGCGTCGCGATCAGGACCGTCGACACGTCCTTGTCGTCGAGCACCTCTCGGTATTCCATCGTGCCCGAGCGACGTGCCCCCGATCACCTTGATCGAGTTGTTCAGGCGACGCCGGTATACGTCGCACACCCGCGTCACCGCGATATTCTCCGCGTCCTTGCGCCCCATCAGCGAGTGCAGGTGGCTGGTCCCCATCCCGCCCGTGCCGATCGCGCCGAAGTTCAAGCGGTTGTTGGCCCCAAGCACGCGTGCATAGCTGGCGGCGGGCATCGCCCACGCGGCGCCGGCGGCCAGAGCGGTGGTGCGGATGAACGAGCGACGGGATAGGCCGAGGTTGGTCAGTTTCTGGGTCGGGGTCGTCATGGTCAAACCTCCTGGAGGGACTGCCACCATCTTGACGACTTCCGGGTCGAAAATCAAAGCCCGACGCAGCCCGCCCGACGGAATTCTGTAGACTGTCCGGGCACGCGGATTCGGATCGGGTTTATCAAACGCGCCGGTCGTCGCCGGCTTCACAAGGGTTCGCATCATGTTTGACAGGCTGGTCGTTCGGAAGTTCGCGGTCACTTCGCTCCTCGCGGTCGTCGCCGGTTCGGTGTTCGCCGCCGATCCGCAGTCCGCCCCGGCCCCCGCGCGCCAGGTCGTCGCGATCATCGACGGCAAGGAGGTTCCGCCGCCCGCCATCGAGATGGGCGACCCCGAGACCATCGCCGCCATCCTTGACGAGGGCAAGAACCGCAATCAGGTGATGGACCATCTCACCCACCTCACCAAGCGGATCGGCTCGCGCCTCACCGGCTCCCAGCGCCTCATCACCGCCAACCACTGGTGCCGCGATCAATACGTCCGCTGGGGCCTCTCCAATTCCCACGTCGAGCAGTGGGGCGATGTCGCGACCGGATTTGATCGCGGCCCGTCCACCGGCGCCCTCCTGCTCGTCCGCGAAAAGAAGAACGACGACAAATCCGTCACCATCGAGCACGACAAGCTTCGCGACTTTGAGTTCAGCACCCTCTCGTGGACCAAGGGCACCGACGGCCCCGTGCGCGGCAAGGTGATCCGCGAGCCCCAGACCGACGCCGACTACGAGGCCGCGAAGGATCAACTCGCCGGTTCGTGGATCCTCGTCAAGGCCGCCAGCCCGGTCGGGCAACGCGGCGTGCGCCGGCGCCTCGCCGATTTCGCCGAGATGCGCACCGCCGCCCGCAAGAAGCTCGCCGACGGCGCCGCGCCCGAAACCCTCACCATGCAGGAAAAAGTCGCCGTCGCCCCGGTTGCCGGCTTCATCTCAACCACCCGCGACGAGCGCGTCTGGACCGGCGGCGTGAACGGCTGGCGCGAGCGCAAGATCGAGGACTATCCCAGCGATATCTCCGTCACCGTCCGCAGCTCCGACTACGACGCGATCAACTCACGCCTCGCCGACGCCGAACCGATCGAGGTCGAGTTCAACCTTCAGCACACGCTCACGCCCGGGCCCGTCCCCGTCTACAACACCATCGCCGAGATCCCCGGGACCACCTGGCCCGACGAGGTCGTCATCGTCTCCGGGCACCTGGATTCATGGGACGGCGTGGGTTCCGAGGGCTGCACCGACAACGGCACCGGCTCCGCGACCACGCTCGAAACCGCCCGCATCCTCATGGCCGTCGGCGCCAAGCCCAAGCGCACCATCCGCTTCATCAACTGGTCCGGCGAGGAGCAGGGCCTGCTCGGGTCGGCCCGCTACGTCGACATGCACAAGGACGCGCTCCCCAAGATCTCCGCGGTCTTCGTCGACGACGGAGGGACGAACTACAACGGCGGGCTCAATGTGCCCAAGGCCATGATGGACATGATCGCCGCCGCCACCGCGCCCATCAACAACGTCTTCTACGACGACACCGATGGCAAGTACCTCAACTGCGATCTCAAGACCATCGAAGAACGCATGCCGCCCAACGGCGGGAGCGACCACGCGTCGTTCAACCCCGTCGGTGGTCCCGGCTTCTACTGGAGCGAGGCCGGCCGTGCCGACTACAGCTATGGCTGGCACACGCAGCACGACAAACTCGACCTTGCCATCCCCAACTATCTCGCCCAATCCGCCACCTGCGCCGCGATCACCGCCTACAACCTCGCCTGCGCACCGACCCTCGTGCCGCGCCCGCCCGCCGAGGAAAAGAAGGAGCAGTAGAAGCCTCGGCGAGATGAATCCCTGTCTTGCGACGCCGGACCTGACCGAGTCCTCGTGCGAAGGTCCGGGGCGCCTTGTCGCTTCCCGCGGCCCGCGGTTGCCGTTCACCAAAAAAAGCCCGCGGCCCAGCCCCGCGAAAAGCAGGACCGGGCCGCGAGCAACCCGGCGGCGGAAACTCGCCGGGAGGGCGTGTTCGTGGAAAGGCGGCGGATCAGGGCGATCTTTTCACGGCCTTGGCGGCCTTGGCGGCCGGCACGTTCGACCTCGCCGCGCCGGAGACCTTGAACCCGGACATCTTCGCGCCCGAAGCTCCCTTCGCCGACACCTTCGTTCCGCCCACCGATGACGGACCCGCGCTGGCCAATCCAGCGGGAACCGCAAGGGCGGCGATGGCGGCGACACAGGTGACGGCGGCGAAACGACGGTTGCTCATGCTTCCTCCCAAAGGCCCGCGGAGTAAGTCGCGGACCGAGCAAGACAATCCGAAACACTCCGGGAATTGGCAACCCTCTTCGCCGAAAATCGACGGATGAGGCCGTGGCAATTCACGGCCGCCCCCTTGGTCGCATAACCAGCGCAGCGAGAAACAGGGCCGCCGCCAATCCTGGCGCCCGCCCGAGGTGAATTCAGGCCTGCCCTGTCAGATCGTCTTCACTGCCCGGAGTCTGCCGCGAGATATGCATTGATCAGCGAGCGCTCGCCCTCTTTGCTCCCGCCCTTGCTGTTTCCGTGCTCCATGCCCAGGATGCCCGTGAACCCGCGCGACTGGATGTGCTTGAACACGTTGCGATAGTTGACCTCGCCCGTGCCCGGCTCGGCCCGCCCGGGGTTGTCGCCCAGCTGGAAATATTCGATGTCATCCCACGAGCGGTTCATGTTGTCGATCAGGTTCCCCTCCGTCACCTGCAGGTGGTACAGGTCCTGCAGAATCTTGAGGTGCGGGCTGTCGACCGCGCGGCACAACGCCCGCAGCGTGTCGCTCGTCGCGCAGAACTGCCCCGGATGGTCCCGCCAGTTGAGCGGCTCGATCACCATCACCATGCCGCTCCCGCTCTTCTCGCACGCCTCCGCCGCCCGACGCAGTGTCTCCACCACATTCGCGAACTGGTGCCCCCAGGGCAGGTGCTGCGATACGCGCCCGACGACCGTCGTCACCCACTTCGCGTTGATCTTCTTGCACAGCTCGCACGACTCGCCGGTCTGCTTCACGAACTTCTCGCGGATTCCCTGGTCGCCCGTCGTCAGCGTCGGCTTCTCCCAGTCGATGTCCTGCGCGACAAAGATCCCCATCCGCATGTTGTGCTTGGCCATCCGCTCGGCGAACGCCTTGTGGAAGGCCTCATCGCGCCAGCGCATCCCGTTGTCTTCCCACGCCGTGAACCCCTCGTCGCCCGCGAACGAAACCTGGTCCAGATCGTCCTTGGCGTGGCTCGAGAACATGCCGAAGTGCGGCGCGTAGTTCAGCTTGAACCGCCCCGCGCCCTTCGCCGTCGCCCTCGAAGTCGGGGCGGCGTTCAACGATCCCACGCCCGCGACAGCCGCGCCCGCGGCGATCGATGATGCCAGAAAATCACGGCGTTCCATCAGACCACTCCTTGTCCTTTTCAACAGCGAAAGGCCCTCGGCCGATTTCGCGGTTCACCAATCGTTCGACCACCGACACGCCGAATCATCGCGCCGCACCGCCCGGCGCGAGTGCGGACTCCTCCGTCCTTGGACGCCCAACCCGACGAGCCCGCGAGAAGCGCCCGGGCCGGTCCGTTGCCATCGCTCCGTTCACACCAGCGGCGTGCGCCCCGGCACCGCGACCGGCGGCACGGGCAACGCCCCAAGCTCGTAGTTCGTCGGGCCCAGCCGCTCCTTGCTCGCCAGCGCCTGCTCCCACGTCAC
>OEIV010000593.1_pt1 | contig 19142 bp, 16 predicted proteins | sample 1539231 | NCBI WGS metagenome assembly OEIV01 (sample SAMN03794762, study PRJEB22550) | activated sludge metagenome | feature: wastewater treatment plant; material: activated sludge; isolation source: Wastewater treatment plant of a petroleum refinery complex | place: Argentina: Buenos Aires ...
CGATCGGTGACAGCTTCCACTGCTTGAGCGGATGCACGCGCCGTTCCTTGAAGCGGCGGCGCTGCTCCTTCTGGCTCACCGAGAACCAGAACTTGATCAGGTGAATGCCGTTCCTGACCATCATCCGCTCGAACTCCGGCGCCTGGCGCATGAATTCCTGATATTCAGGGTCGCTGCAGAAGCCCATGACACGCTCGACACCGGCGCGGTTGTACCAGGAGCGATCGAACATCACGATCTCGCCGGCGGTCGGCAGGTGTTGCGCGTAGCGCTGGAAATACCACTGGCCGCGCTCGACCTCGGTGGGTTTTTCCAGGGCGACGACGCGCGCGCCGCGAGGATTGAGATGCTCCATGAAGCGCTTGATGGCGCCGCCCTTGCCGGCGGCGTCGCGCCCCTCGAACAGGATCATCACTTTCTGGCCGGTTTCCTTGACCCAGGCTTGCAGCTTGAGCAGTTCCACCTGCAAGCGGTATTTCTCCCGCTCATAGCTCTTGCGCGACATCAGGTTCTTGTAGGGGTAGCCGCCGTCGCGCCAGCCAGGGGCGAGTTCCTCGTCGGGATGGACGCTAGTGGCCTCTTCGGTCATGCGCTGCTGGCGCAGCAGGGACTTGAGGATGGATAGCGACTCTTCCGCCGGCGCGCCCGAGAGGATGTCGCGCACCGCCGTCAGGCGCGCCTGCTGGGCGGCATCGGCCGCCTGTTCGACGGCGAAGGATTCGATCCGCTCGGGCGTGGTGGTCGGGCCAGTGTCGCCGGCGGCGGCCGGGCGGGGTTTGGGCGCGCGAGTTTTGGCGGGCACCGCCCGCGCGGTGGTTGGTTGCGGCGAGGTCGCGGCTCGGGTGGTGGCTGGTTTGCGAACGGTCGTTTCTCTGGCTGCCATGGTGTTATTCCAAAGTATCGTCGAGTGGGTTCTTCGTCGATTGGGGCGGTGTCGTGCCTTGTTCCCGCGCCTGCCGCTGGTGCAGGCGGGTGTTCTTGTCTTCGTTGGCGAAGACATAGCGTCCGGCCAATACGCAACCCTTCATGCCGGGATCGCAGGGCAGGTTGTTCACCTTGGCGCAGGTGTCATTGAGTTCGTGGGGGCAACCCCAGCCGCCGGCCATGTCGTCGTCTGCTTCGGTAGCATTGGTGGAGGAACCTTGAATTGTTGCCCGACTTCGCCTGGTAGTAAAGTCGACGCGTGTTCGCCAGCCATCTCGACCGCGTTGCCACGCGCATGCTATATGCATGGATTCGGCCGCGCTTGTTCCCCGAGCATCCAGGCGAATTGGGTCTCGATACGGCCAGGCCGGTCTGGTACGTTCTCGAACTGCCGCGCCGCTCCAATCTCCTCGTGCTGCGCGAGGAGACGCGCCGCGCCGGCTTGCCGGCCGGCGATGGCTATTTCTTTCTCAATCGAGTTACCACGCTGGTGGAGTCGGCGCGTGAACGCCATCGTCACCCGCCGATGCTCGAGCGGATCGTTAATGCTTCGGTCGAGGATGCTGGCCATGACGTGCAACTGGTGCCGGTGACCATCCTGTGGGGGCGCGCGCCGCGTGGCCAGCAGTCGCTGCTCAAGGCTTTGTTCTCGGAAACATGGGGGCCGACCGGCCATTTCCGGCAACTGATGGCCATCCTTGTCCATGGCCGCGATGCCGTGGTCCGTTTCGCCCCGCCGATCTCGACGCGCCAGTTGCTCGGCACCGAGCCGGATGCAACGCGCGCCGTACGCAAGCTGGCGCGGGTGCTGCGCGTGCATTTCCGGCGCCAGCGCGAATTGGCGATCGGCCCCGACCTGTCGCATCGGAACACCCAGGTCGAACGTCTTTTGGCCGCGCCCACGGTGCGCAAAGCCATCGCTGACGAAGCGGCGACCCGGGGCATCACGCATGCCGAGGCCCATCGGCGGGCGTGGCGCTGTGCCCTGGAGATTCCGTCCGACTATTCCTATGGCGTCGCCCGTGCCTTCGAGTTGTTTCTCGAATGGCTCTGGAACCGTCTCTACGACGGTATCGAAATCCGGGGAATCGACGCGCTGGACGGCATCGAGCCCGGCAGCGGCATCATCTACCTGCCCTGCCATCGCAGCCATATCGATTACCTGTTGCTTTCGTTCATCATCTACCGCCACGGCTTGACTCCGCCGCATGTCGCCGCCGGCATCAATCTGAACCTGCCGCTGGTCGGGCCGCTGCTGCGGCGTGGCGGCGCCTTCTTCATCCGGCGCAGTTTCAAGGGCGAGCCGCTCTACGCGGCCGTCTTCAAGGAATACCTGCATCTGATGATCTCGCGGGGCTTTCCGGTCGAATATTTCATCGAGGGCACGCGGTCGCGTACGGGCCGCATGCTGCCACCGCGCACCGGCATGCTGGCCATGACCCTTGGCAGCTACTTGCGCGATCATGGCCGCCCGCTGGTGCTGGTGCCGGTCTACATCGGCTACGAGAAGCTGCTCGAGGGGCACAGCTTCGTCGAGGAATTGGCCGGCCAGCCGAAGCGCAAGGAGTCATTACGTGGCTTGCTGGCGACCGTGCGCAGCTTGCGCCGCGAGTTTGGCAAGGTACATGTCGGCTTCGGCCGGCCGCTGTCGTTGGCCGAGTACCTGGACAGCGAGCATCCCGGCTGGCGAAACGAATCGGCCGAGGGTGCCGGTTCATGGCTGAACGCCACGACCAGCGGCGTGGCCCACGAACTGGCTCGGCGCATCAACGAAGCGGCGGTGGTCAATCCGGTCAATCTGATCGCGTTGATCATGCTCGCGGCGCCGGATGGCGCGACCGACACGACGACCGTTCGGCGCATGATCGAGCATTACCGTGCCCTGCTGCGCGCCGCCCCCTACTCCTCGATGATGGCGTTTTGCGATGTCGCCGCCGAGGAGATCATCGGCCATGCCATCCGCCTCGGTGCGATCGAGCGCGCTGCCGGTGGCGAACGCTTGTGCGTGCCGGCCGGCGACGAGACCTTGCTCGCCTATTTCCGCAACAACGTGCTGCATCTGGTGGCGCTACCGTCGCTGCTGGCCTGCCTGCTGGTCATGGAACCGTGCTTGGCGCTGGAGCGCGCGGTGGCGGCCATTCGCCGCCTGCTGGTGCTCGCGCGCGAGGAGCTGTTCATGAACTGCACGCCCGAGGAGGTCTCCGGCGGTGTCGACACGGTACTCAACGTCCTTGCCGGCCGCGAGCTGATCCGGCGTCGGGAAGGAGACCTGCTGGCACCGCCGCCAGGGAGTCGCGAGCATGCCGAACTGTCGATGCTGGCCGAAACCATGCGTGTCGCGCTGGGAGTTTCCCTGCTGAAAGTGGCGCTGGCGCCGGATGCCGGCGCCGACGGATTCAGCGTGCCTTCGACCACGAATCCTTCAGCGTCACCGCGCGGTTGAACGCCGGCGCGCCGGGCCGCGAGTCGACACGGTCGGCGACGAAGTAGCCGTGGCGCTCGAACTGGAAGCGCTCTTCCGGAATCGCTTCCTTCAAGGCCGGCTCCAGTTGTGCGGTGACGATGCGCTTCGAATCCGGATTCAGGTCGTCGATGAAATCGCGGCCGCCCGCGCCGGGAGCCTCGGCGCTGAACAGCCGGTCATAGAGCCGCACTTCGGCCTGGTAGGCATGCTTCGCCGAGACCCAGTGGATGTTGCCCTTGACCTTGACGCTGTCGGCGCCCGGCGTGCCCGACTTGGTGTCCGGCAGGTAGATGCAATGCACGAACTTGATGTTGCCGGCTTCGTCCTTGACGCAGCCGGTGCATTTCACCACGTAGCCGTAGCGCAGGCGTACCGTGTTGCCGGGGAACAGGCGGAAGTAGCCCTTCGGCGGATGTTCGGTGAAGTCCTCGCGCTCGATCCAGAGTTCCTTGGCGAACGGAATCTCGCGCCTGCCCCAGTCCGGCTGTTGCGGATGGTTGGGCGCTTCGCACATTTCTTCCTGGTCTTCCGGATAGTTGTCAATGACGAGCCTGACTGGATCGAGCACGGCGATGCGGCGCAGCGCGGTTTCGTTGAGATGGTCGCGCATGCAGCCTTCCAGCACGCTCATGTTGATCCACGAGTCCGACTTGGCGACGCCGATCATGTCGGCGAAGCGGCGGAAGCCCTCGGCCGTGAAGCCGCGCCGGCGCGCGCCGACCAGCGTCGGCAGGCGCGGGTCGTCCCAGCCGTCGACGTGTTTTTCCTCGACCAGCTGGATCAGTTTTCTCTTCGAGAGGACGACGTAGGAAAGGTTGAGGCGCGCGAACTCGATCTGCTGTGGCAGCGGCCGTTGCAACAGGCCACCTTCGGCGAGCCGCTCCAGCAACCAGTCGTAGAACGGCCGCTGGTCCTCGAACTCCAGCGTGCAGATCGAGTGGGTGATGTTCTCCAGCGCGTCCTCGATCGGGTGGGCGTAGGTGTACATGGGGTAGATGCACCAGGCGTCACCGGTGTTGTGGTGGGTCGCGCGCTTGATGCGGTAGATCGCCGGGTCGCGCAGGTTGATGTTCGGCGAGGCCATGTCGATCCTCGCTCGCAGCACATGCGCGCCGTCGGCGAATTCGCCCGCCTTCATGCGCCGGAACAGGTCGAGGTTCTCCGCGGCCGAACGGTTCCGGTACGGACTCGCCTTGCCGGGCTCGGTGAGCGTGCCGCGGCTGGCGCGCATTTCCTCGGCACTTTGCGAATCGACGTAGGCGTTGCCGGACTCGATCAGGTACTCGGCGAATGCATACATCCAGTCGAAGTAGTTGGAGGCGTAGTAGAGATTCGCGCCCCAGTCGAAACCGAGCCACTTCACTGCGTCGATGATGGAATCGACGTATTCCTGCTCCTCCTTCTCCGGGTTGGTGTCGTCGAAGCGCAGGTGGCAGGCGCCGCCATAATCGCGCGCCAGCCCGAAGTTCAGGCAGATCGACTTGGCGTGGCCGAAGTGAAGGTAGCCGTTCGGTTCCGGCGGGAAGCGCGTGCGTATTCTCGGCGTGTCGCCGGGACTGACTTTGTGCCGTTCGGCCGGGCCGGGCTGGCTGGACCAGCGGCGCGACGCAAACTTGTTCGCCGCCAGGTCGGCATCGATGATGTTGCGGATGAAGTTGGAGCCGGAGGCCTTGGCGGAACTGGGATCGGTGGGTGACATGACGGTCTGGAACGGCAGGCGAGTCGTGAAGCCTTCATTCTAGCGGGCCGGGTCCTTGAGCGCGTCACTGCTCAACGTCCGATCGAAGGTGCTCTGACTTACAATCACCCGCTCCATGTCCGGCGGGGCGGATCGACCATGAGCCGGATATCCAATACCTCGTTCAGGAGAAAAGAACATGGCTACCAGATTCTGGTCGGCGGCGTGCGCGGCACTGGTCGCAGGTCTGCTCATGGCCGCCGTCGGCCCGTCGACGGCCGGCGCGCCACCGCAGAAGACCCAAGTGCCGGGCTACTACCGGATGACGCTCGGCAACATCGAGGTCACGGCGCTGTTCGACGGCGCCACCCAGCTCGATCCCAAGTTGCTGAAGAACACCAGTGCCCAGGAAGTCGCCAAGCTGCACGCGCGCATGTTCGTCAAGGGCCCGACCATGCAGATCGCGGTCAATGCCTACCTGATCAACAGCGGTGGCAAGTTGGTGCTGGTCGATGCCGGCGCGGCCAAGGTACTGGGGCCCAAGCTGGGGCAGATCGTCACCAATCTCAAGGCCGCCGGACACACGCCCGAGCAGGTCGACGTGGTGCTGCTCACCCACCTGCATGGCGACCACGTCGCCGGCCTGGTCGATGCGGAGGGCAAGGCGGTGTTTGCCAATGCGCAGATCTGGTCGGCCAAGGCCGACAACGATTTCTGGCTGAGCGAGGAAATCGCCGCCAAGGCGCCCAAGGAATTCCAGCCTTTCTTCAAGATGGCGCGCGACGCGGCGGCCCCCTACCTCAAGATCGGCCAATGGAAGACTTACGCGACGGACCAGGAGTTGCTGCCGGGCATCGCCAGTGTTGCCGCCAATGGCCACACGCCGGGGCATAGCGGTTACCTGGTGGGCACGGGCGAGGACCGCCTGCTGATCTGGGGCGACATCGTCCATAACCATGCCGTGCAGTTCGCGCGTCCGCAGGTTGCCATCGAGTACGACAACGATCCCAAGGCGGCCGTCGCCACGCGCAAGGCAATTTTCGCAAAGGCCGCCAGGGAGAAGCTGCTGGTTGCGGGCATGCACCTGCCCTTCCCCGGCATCGGCCACGTGCGCAAGGAAGCCAGCGGCTACAGCTGGGTGCCCATCGACTTCGCGCCGCTGCCGGAATAAGCGCCGTCCTGCCGGCGCTGACTTTCGCGTCACAACTCGACGTGTAGTCCGACCATCGTGCCGATGCTTGAATCGGACCGATTGAGCAACAGAACCGCGCCCCAGAGCCGAAGATTCCCCGCGCGCCAAGCCAGCATCGGTGTGGCCAGGATCAGGATCTCCTGAAACGCGCTGTGCTCGCGGTGCAGCATGACCGACATGCGGAGGCCGTGGGAGCCGAGTAGCCGTCGTAAGCCCGCCATCCAAAGCGGATTGCAATAGCGTGCTTGCCGCTGGCGACTAACGTGTCTACAATGTAGATACATTGCTTCGAAAGGATCGCTCATGGAAACCGTCTTGCGCAAATGGGGCAACAGCCCGGCGCTGCGCCTGCCCGTCGCGCTTTTGCGCGAAGCCGACATGGCTCTGGAACAGAAAGTCACCGTCACTGTGGCCGACGGACGCATCGTCATCGCGCCATGCGAGCGCGTCGCGTATGACCTCGACGCGCTGCTGGACGACATCACGCCGCGCAATCGCCATGCCGCGTTCGACACCGGAGCGCCCGTCGGCATGGAAGTCTGGTAGTGGCCTATATCCCCGATGCTGGCCATGTGGTGTGGCTGCTCTTCGACCCGCGGGCGGGGCATGAGCAAGCAGGCCGGCGGCCTGCGCTGGTGGTCAGCCCGGCCCGCTACAACGCCAAGACCGGACTCATGGTGTGTTGCCCGCTGACCACGCAGATCAAGGGTTACCCTTTCGAAGTGCCGGTCACGGTCGCCGGGCAGCACAGCGCCGTGCTGTCCGATCAGGTCGAGTCGCTCGACTGGAAAGCGCGCAAGGCGAAGCGCATGGGGGAGATTCCGCCCGAGGCCATGGCGCAGGTGCAGGCGAAAATCAAGGCGTTGTTGCAGATCGCCTGAGTGTGCCACGAGCCGCATACTACTGATGCCGAGTTCAGATGACCGCATATTTCAAGGTTTTCATCCCGCCGCAGATCGTGTAGCGCGACCGCCCCCACTGAAATTGACGGGCAGTCTCCGGCCTTGCCCTTTGATTGCAACTTGACTAGACTTGGTCAAGTACAGCCATCTTGCGAGAGTGCTCATGAGCAGCGCGACAGTGAATATCTACGAGGCCAAGACGCAGTTGTCCAGGCTGGTCGATCAGGCCGCCGCGGGCGAGGATGTCGTCATCGGCCGCGGCGGCAAGCCGGTGGCGCGCCTCACGCGGCTCAGTCCCGCCAAACGGGAGATCAGTTTCGGCGTGCTCAAGGGCAAGGTCAAGGTCGCCGCCGATTTCGATTCGCCCCTGCCCGAGGCTGTGCTGGCGGAATTCGAGGGCCGATAGTGCGCTTGCTGCTTGATACGCATGTTTTTCTTTGGGCCGTGGCCGACAGCCGCAAGCTCGGCGCGGCGGCGCGCAAGACGATGCTGGCGGCCAGCGAGGTGTGCGTCTCGGCGGCGTCGATCTGGGAGATTGCCATCAAGTCGCGGCTGGGCAAGATCGAAGGTGATCCCTTGGTCATGGCCGACGCCATCGAACGCAGCGGCTTCAGCGAACTGGCGGTATCGGCGCGCCATGCGGCGACGGTCGCGCGGCTGCCTCTCCACCACGCCGATCCCTTCGATCGCCTGTTGGTCGCACAAGCCATCAGCGAGCCGCTGATCTTGTTGACCGCGGATTCCATGCTGACCCGGTACAGCGAACTGGTGCGCAGGGCATGACGTGGGCAGCCTTGATTGCCATCGGCATCGGCGCCATGCTCGGCGCCTGGCTGCGTTGGGGGCTCGGGCTGTGGTTGAACCACGTACTGCCGACCTTGCCGCTGGGCACGCTGGCGGCCAACCTGCTCGGCGGCTATCTGGTCGGCGCGGCGGTGGCGTTGTTCCACATCAACGTCGATCTGCCGCCGGAGCTGCGCCTGTTCTTCGTCACCGGCTTCCTGGGCGCCCTGACCACATTCTCGACCTTCTCGGCGGAAGTGGTGACGCTGATCCGCACCGCGCAATACGGCTGGGCTTTCGCCGCCGCTTCCGTGCATCTGTTCGGCTCGCTGCTGATGACCGGGCTGGGTATCTGGACCATCGGCCGGCTGGCACAATGACCCAGCGTGCCGCCACGGCTGATTTTCACCGCCGCCCGAGCGACAACTCTAGGATAAGGTGATGTTGCCGCAAGATTTCGAGGGCTGGTGGACTGTATCGGGGGAGTGGGTGGAAGAACCCAACCGACGCCGCAGCGGCTGGAGCGGCATGATGCGTTGCCCGGTCGATGGCCGTGTTTACTACGTCAAGCGCCAGTGCAACCATCTCTATCGCTCGCCACGCCATCCGGTCGGCCAGCCGACCGCTTATCGTGAATATCTGAATCTGCTGCGGCTGAAGCAACTCGGGCTCGTCGTTCCCACGCCGGTTTTTTTCGGCAAGCGGCATGCCGGGGAGGGCTTCGAGGCGGTATTGGCAACCGAAGAGCTATCTGGCTATGCCCCGCTCGATACCCAGACCGGTTTGTCCGCCGCCGAGCGAACCGCGCTGGCCGCGCAGGTCGGTGAAACGCTGCGCGTCCTGCATGGCGCCAATCTCCAGCACAGCTGCTTGTATGACAAGCACATCTTCGTCCGCTGGCGGGAGGGCCAGCCGACAATTGCGCTGATCGATCTCGAAAAGCTGCGCCGCCGCCTGCTGCCCGGCAAGGCAGGGCGGCATGATCTGGACCAGCTGCGGCGCCATCAAGAGATTTGGGACGATAACGACTGGCGCATACTTGAACAGCGGCACGGCGGTGCGGTCGCGCGATAATGACGTCTTTCGCCCGCGTACTTCCACGATCCAATTCGACACCATGACCGACGACCGCCAAGAGAAGATTCATCTGCCTTTTTCGGACAAGTACGACCGCGCCCACTCCGAGCAGTATTTCCAGAAGCATCAGGATGGCCTGGCCCGCCGGCTGTCGCATTGGCGTGACGTCCAACTGGCGCGCAAGGCGCTTCGCCTTGCCGGGGAACCCTTGAAGGTGCTCGACCTGCCGTGCGGCGCCGGTCGCTTCTGGCCGATGCTGCTCGAACATCCGGAGCGCCGGATCATCGGTGCCGACAATTCGGCGGACATGGTGGCGGTGGCCCGTGCTGCCGCGCCGGCCGGCTTGCTCGGCCGTGTCGAAACCATGCAGACGTCAGCCTTCGCCATCGACCTGCCCGATCTCGCCGTCGATTCGGTCTTCTGCATGCGTTTGCTGCATCACATCGGGAAGCCCGAGCATCGCTTGGCGATGCTGCGCGAGTTCCGGCGGGTGACGCGCGACACGGCGATCGTCTCGCTCTGGGTGGATGGCAACTACAAGGCCTGGAAGCGCGCGCGTCTGGAGCAGCGGCGACGCAGGAAGAGCGTGGCCAACCGCTTCGTGGTTCCGGCGGCGGCGGCGGAAAGCGAATTCCGCGAAGCGGGCTATCGCATTCTCGGTTATTACGACTTCCTGCCGCGTTACGCGATGTGGCGGGTGTATGTGCTCCGGCGCACCTGAGCGCGCCGGACAAGTCGATCGCCGGGTGGTCAGCCCGTCGCGCGCTTGGCCGCCGCGCCACCCGCCGCCCGGCGGACGATTTCCTCGAAATTGTCGGCCAGGGTCGCCCGCTCGGTCTTGTAATAGACGCCCAGCGCGGGGTGGGCGGTATCCATTGCCAGGGCCATGGCGGCCGACAGGTTGCTGGTGTCATGGCCCGGAGGCATGTCGCACACCAACTCTCCCAGGTTGACGTAGGTACGATCGGTCTTGTCAAAGGTGACGCACGGCGACAGGATATGAAGATAGGAAAAGCCGCGGTGGGCGATCGCCTCCTTCATCAGTTCCTCGAGTTGCTGGGGCTGGCCGGCGTAGGCCTGCCCCACCCAGGTGGCGCCGTAGGTCAGCACCATCAGCAGCGGATTGAGTGGCTGGTCGAGGTTGTCGTACGGGCTGGTCGTCGTGTGGAAATTGATGGCCGACGTCGGTGAGGTCTGGCCCTTGGTCAGACCGTAGATACCGTTGTCGAACAGCAGGTAGGTGATGTCAATATTGCGGCGCGCCGCGTGCGGCACATGGCCGCCGCCGATGGCGAAGCCGTCGCCATCGCCGCCGACCACGATCACCGTCAGCGCGTCGTTGGCGGTCTTGATGCCGGTGGCGACCGGCAGGGCGCGGCCATGCAGGGAATGGAAGCCGTAGGTGTTGACGAAGAACGGGAATCGCGACGAGCAGCCGATGCCGGAAACCACCACCGTGTCCTTGGGTGCGATGCCGAGATCGTTGAGCGCGCCCGGCAGGCCGTCCACCATGCTGAAGTAGCCACAGCCAGGACACCAAGTCGGCATGGCCTTGGAACGATAGACCAGTCGTCCGGACTCCTGGATTTCCTTGAGTTTTTCCTCGAGATAGATGGGCTGCGGTGCCATGGCGAGTCTCCTCAGGCGGCCTTGCGTGTCGCCGCCAGGGCAAGGCGGCGCACTTCGGCGTAGATGTCTTCGACACGCAGCGGCGTGCCGGTAACGCGGTTGTAACGATGTACCGGCCGGCAGGTTTCCGCCTGGACCAGTTGGGCGAACTGTCCCTGGTAATTGAGTTCCGGCACCAGCACGGCGCCGCAGTCGTCGAGGAACGCCGTGACCGCGTCGACCGGGAACGGCGACAGCATCACCACCTTGAGGGCCGCGCAGCGGATGCCTTCCCGACGGGCCAGGAACATGGCTTCCAGGCATTCGCCGAAGCTCGATCCCCAGCCGAGGATGCCGACATCGACCTGGCCTTCGTCGCCAAAGCGCTTGTAGACCGTGAAGTCGGGATGATCGAGCGCGGCCTTCAGTTTCTCATGGCGCTTGCGGCTCATGGCTTCGTGGACGTCGGGCTGCTCGTTGACCCGGCCGAGCTCGTTGTGTTCGAGGCCGGTGACGACGTGCATGCCGCCGGCCATGCCGGGCAGCGCGCGCGGGCTGACGTGATCGTCGGTGTAGGCGAATCGCTTGTAGCCGGCGCCGAGGTCCTGCTTGGCCAGCGTCTTGTCGCTGTCAGCCTCGAATGGCGACTTGGCAGGCAGCGCCACGGTTTCATAGCGATTGGACAGATAAAGGTCCAGCAGGACGATGACCGGCGTCTGGTAGCGCTCGGCCATTTCGAAAGCTTTGCCGGCACAGCGATAGCAGCCATCGACATTGGTGGGGGCGATGACGATGCGCGGGGCGTCGCCATGACCGCCATGCAGGGCGATGTTGAGGTCGGCCTGCTCGGTCTTGGTCGGAATGCCCGTGGCCGGGCCGCCGCGCTGGGAGACGAAGACCACGCTCGGGACTTCGGCCATGACGCCAAGGCCCAGCATTTCCGACATCAGCGCGAGGCCGGGGCCGGACGTGGCGGTCGCGGCACGCGCACCGGTGTAGCCGGCGCCGATGGTGGTGGCGATGGCGGCGATTTCGTCCTCGGTCTGCAACAGCCGCTTGCCACGCTTGGGCATCTCGCTGGCCAGCTTTTCCATGATGGTGGTGGCCGGCGTGATCGGATAGCCGAAAAAGGTATCGATGCCAGCGTCGAGGCAGCCCCGGGCAACGGCGGCGTTGCCGTTGAGCATGGTCGCGTGGAACATCTCGCCGGGAACGCCGAATTGGACATCGTCGAGCTTGAAGGTATCGGCGCCCAGATCGTAGCCGGCGTCGAAGGCCTTGCGGTTCTGCGCGGCGACACTGCCCTTGTTCTTGAACTTGGCGTCCACGATCTTGTAGAACGGTTCGCGCGAGAGGCCGAACAGGCCGGCGATGTAGCCCACCACCACCATGTTGCGCGAGCGTACCGCGCCGGTGGTACGCTCCGACAGTTCGCGGATCGGCACCGGATAGGGCACCTGGCCCGGCAGGATATGGGCGCTGACGTGGGCGCCCTCGGCCAGCGGCACGATCGATTTTTCTTCGTAGATGACCGCGCCGTAGTCGCGCACCTCGCCGATGTGCGGGATGCCGTGATCATCGTTGAGGCAAACCAGCACGTCCGATTTTTCCTTGAGCGAGTAGGCTTGCTCGGTGGTGACGCGCAATCGCGCCACGCACTTGCCGAAGCCGCGAATTTCCGCCGGATAGGCGTCGAAGGCGATGATGCGGTAGCCGGCGCCGGCCAGCGCGCTCCTCAGGATGTCGCCGGCGGCGATGGTGCCTTCGCCAGCCGAGCCGCAGATGGCGATCTGGATATCGGTCTTGTTCATGCGTACTCCCAGAAGGGCGAGCGGATGCGGCCGTCGGCGGACAGTTGCAGGCTCTCGTCCTGGATCGGCACCCACGGTTCGTCGGCGCCAGTGATGTTGCGCGCCGCCAGTTCGCCCATGGCGCGCACGTTCTTCCAGCCGTGGTAGAAGTGATAGCGCTTGTCGGCGTCCGACCAGATCTGGCAGACATCGCCGGCGGCGTAGATCGCCTCGTTGGTAGTGCGCAGGCTCGGCTGCACCAGCAGGCCACGCTCGATATCGACACCGGAGCCGAGCATGAAGTCGAGCGCCGGAGCGACGCCGAAGAAGGGCATGACGATGTCGCCGTGAATCTCGGAGCCGTCGTGAAATACCACGCGGCGTGGCGCCAGGCCCGGTGCGCCCGCGCGCACGGCGGCGATTTCGCCGCGGGCGTGGCCATCGATCACCTCGAAGCCCATCTTGGCGAGTGCCTCGATATACAGGGGCCTTTCTTCCGCTTTTATCTCGTGCGGCCAGAAGGTGTGCTTCTCGGCGATTACCGTGACCCGGTAGCCGACGTCCAGCAGGGTGCGGCCGAGATCGAGGCCGATGGTGTCGCCACCCATCAGGATCACGTGGCCGTCCTTGGGCAGCGCGTCGGCGGCGGCGATGGCGTCGCGGAAGGCGCCGAAGCCGTGCATCAGCGGTTGATACTCGGCCAGTTCGGCCGGCATGTAGGCGCTGGCGCCGGAGGCGACCAGCAATGTGTCGAAGCGGACAGTCTCGTTGTGTTCGAGGGTCAGCGTCCGGCGTGCGCCATCGACGTTCACAACCTTGGTGGCACGACGCAGGGCGATCCGGTTATCGAGATAGTACTCGGCCGGATAGATGACGAACTTACGCCAGTCGCGTTCGCCGCGAAAGACCCGGGGCAGATCGTAACGATTGAAGAAAGGCAGCTTGGAGACGGTGATCATGGTCACCCGGCTCTCGGGATCGCGCTGGCGCAGGGTTTCGGCCGCCTGGTTGCCGGCCACGCCGCTGCCAATGACCACATGGTGACGCGGTGTGCTCATGGCTGGTCCACCTCGACGAACTCGTTGCGGGTGATGGAGATGCATTTCACCGGGCAGACCTTGAAGCAGGCGCCGCAGCGGATGCACTCGTTGTTGTCGATCCAGATGGCGCCGACGCGATTCCATTCCTTGGCCTCGCGCAGCTTGCCATAGCTGCCATCCGCCTCCATGTCGACACCTTCGACCAGTTTGATGCAAGCGCGCGGCGCCACTTCGATGCAAGCGCGGCAATAGATGCAGCGGTCGACATCGATCTGGTAGTTGAGATTGCACAGATAGCAGCGCTTGGCTTCCTCATGGCTGGTCTCGGTGGACAAGCCGGTTTCGACTTCCAGCGTTCGTGAGCGTATCCGCTCGTTGGGCGGCTCCGTTGGCATTTCCTGGCGGCCAATGAAGTCAAAGGCGCGCTCGCGCAACGGGCCCGCGACAGGCATGATGCGTACCACCTTGCGCCGGCGTGGATGCCCCATCAGCCAGGTATCGACACGCGCGGCACCCTGGCGCCCGCGGCCGATGGCCTCGATCACCGTGGTTGGCCCCGTGACATAGTCGCCGGCGGCGAACAGGCCCTTGACCGATGTCATGCCGTTCTCGCCGATGCGGACGTTCTGCCAGCGATCGAGTTCAACGGGAATATCGAGAAAGTCGTTCACCGTCTTCTGGCCGATGGCGATCAACAGCGTGTCGCAGGGCTCGATGAACTCCGAGCCAGGAATCGGTATCGCCTGCCGGCGGCCGCCGTCGCGCCAGCCGCCGAGGCGGTTCTGCACGAAGCGGACGCCGGTGAGCCGGCCGTCGGCATCGAGCTCGATACCGACCGGCGTCCGCAGACCGCGGATGCGGACGCCTTCGCGCTTGGCCTCGAAAATCTCTTCCTTGGTGACCGGGATGTATTCCTCGGCGGTGCGGATGTGGATGATGACCTCCTGGGCGCCGAGGCGCGAGGCCACCCGCGCGCAGTCGAGCGCCGTGAAACCGGCGCCGACCACGGCGACGCGCTTGCGCACGGCTTTCTTCTCGTCCCGGTGCAGGGCCATCAGGAAAGGCAGGCCGTGTTCAATGTCCGCGCAGACGTCGGCTGGATCGCGGTTTTTCCATTCGCCTTCGAGCGGCAAGGGCAGGGGCGCCATGCAGCCCGCGGTGAGCAGCACGGCATCGTAGTCTTGCAGCAAGCGGGCGACCGGCGTGGCCGTGCCCTTGCCGATGCCCTCGCCCAGCCGCAACTCGACGCCGAGCCGCAAGGCGTTGTGCAGTTCGACTTCGAGGATGTCACGTGGCAGCCTGAATGCCGGAATGCCATAGCGAAGCATGCCGCCCGGATGGCCTTCGCGCTCGAACAGCGTCACGTCGTGGCCGAGCACCGAGAGGTCGTGCGCCGCCGCCACACCGGCTGGACCGGCGCCGACGATGGCGACGCGCTTGCCGGTCGGCGAGTAGAGCTTCTCGGTGATGCGGTGGCCGGCATGCTTCATGTCGGCGGCCGTACGCTTCAGGTTGCAGATGCCGACCGGTTCGCCGTTGCCCGGCCAGCCATGCCGGCAGGCGCTCTCGCAGGGCCGCGAACAGATGCGGCCGAGCACACCCGGCAGCACGTTGGCCTCGCGGTTGATCTCGTAGGCGTCGCCATGGCGGCCCTCGGCGATCGCCCGGATGTAGGCCGGGATGTTCGTGCCCGCCGGACAGGCGTGCTGGCACGGGATGTTCTTGGCGACCCAACCGGAATCGCGCGGGTCATCCGAATAAGCGACCTCGATTCCCGCGACGGAACCCGGGGGCGCATCCTTGAGATTGACAACGACCGACATGTGCCACTCCTATCCGGCTCCGTTCCGATGAGCGGGAGCCTGGTAATTTTTATCGCAGTATAACGAGACTCCAATGGCTTGGCTTGCGCGGCCGGGAAGTGGCAGCACCGGATTCCTGTTTTTCCGTGCAGCCCGGGCCATTGTCTCGAGTCTCCGTATTATTCGTGCCAATGACTCACGCTTCGACCCAATACGGGCGCAGTATCGATGCCGACAAGCTCTCCGCGAGACTGGCCGCGCGGCCGGCCATCGCTTATGACGAATCGCTGCCGGTCAATGCGCGCCGCGCCGAGATTGCGGCGGCCATCGAACAGCATCAGGTCGTGGTCGTCTGCGGCGAGACCGGTTCGGGCAAGACCACGCAACTGCCGAAGATCTGCCTGGAACTCGGGCGCGGTTGCGCCGGGCTGATCGGCCACACCCAGCCGCGGCGCATCGCGGCGCGGGCAACGGCGACGCGCATCGCGCAGGAGCTGAAGTCCGAGCCGGGTCGCCATGTCGGTTTCAAGATCCGCTTCACGGATCGCACGTCGCCCGAGAGCTACATCAAGTTGATGACCGACGGCATTTTGCTGGCGGAGACGCAGACCGACCCTCTCTTGCGCCGCTACGACACGCTGATCATCGACGAGGCGCACGAGCGCTCGCTGAACATCGATTTCCTGCTCGGCTACCTGAAGTCAGTCGTGGCGAGACGCCACGATCTGAAGGTGATCGTCACCTCGGCAACGCTCGATGCCGAGCGCTTCAGCAAGCACTTCGACGGGGCGCCGGTGATCGAGGTGTCGGGCCGCCTGTTTCCGATCGAGACCCGCTACCGACCGTACGACGAGGATCGCCATGCCGACGTAAATACCGCCATCGTCGATGCGGTGAGCGAGGCGCACCGCGAAGGCCCGGGCGACGCGCTGGTGTTCCTGCCCGGCGAGCGCGAGATTCGCGAGGCGACGGAAGCGTTGAGAAAACACCATCTGCCGGGGCTGGAAATCCTGCCGCTGTTCGCGCGCCAGTCGGCGCAGGAGCAGGCGCGGGTGTTCGCGCCGCACCAGGGCCGGCGCGTGATCCTCGCCACCAACGTCGCCGAGACTTCGCTGACCGTGCCGGGCATCCGCTACGTGATCGACACGGGCCTGGCGCGCATTAAGCGCTACAGCCACCGCAACAAGGTCGAGCAGTTGCAGGTCGAGGCCATCTCGCAGGCGGCGGCCAAGCAACGCGCCGGCCGCTGCGGCCGCGTGGCGGCGGGCGTTTGCTTCCGGCTCTATTCGGAAGAGGACTACGCCAAGCGCGCGCCTTACACCGAGCCCGAAATCCTGCGCTCAAGCCTGGCCGGCGTCATCCTGCGCATGAAGGCGTTGCACCTCGGCGATGTCGATGCCTTCCCCTTCCTCGAGCCGCCGCAGCCGCGCATGGTCGCCGACGGCTATCAACTGCTGGCCGAGCTGGGCGCGATCGACGAGACCAGCAAGGAACTGACGCCGGTCGGCCATGAGTTGGCCACGCTTCCGCTCGACCCGAAGATCGGCCGCATGATTCTCGCCGCGCGGCAATATGGCTGTCTGAAGGAGATGCTGGTCATCGCCGCCGCGCTGTCGGTGCAGGACCCGCGCGAACGCCCGCAGGAACAAGCGGGCGCCGCGGACCAGGCGCACGCGAAATGGAAGGACCAGAAGTCCGAGTTCCTCTCGTATCTCAAGCTGTGGGCGGCGACGGACGAGGTCTGGAAGCACGAGTCGTCGAACAAGCAGCGCCAGTGGTGCCGGCGCGAGTTTCTGTCGTGGCTGCGCCTGCGCGAGTGGCGCGACGTTCATGGCCAACTGCATACGCTGTGCACGGAGCACGGCTGGAAGGAAAACCAGTTGCCGGCCAGCTACGAAGCCATCCACAAGGCGTTGCTGGCCGGTCTGCTCGGCCACATCGGCCTCAAGAGCGAGGCAGAGCCGCATTATCTCGGCGCCCGCGGCATCAAGTATTTCATCCATCCGGGCTCGACGCTGATCAAGAAGGCCGGGCGCTGGATCGTCGCCGCCGAGCTCGTCGAAACCTCGCGACTGTTCGCGCGCTGCATCGCCCAGATCCAGCCCGAGTGGTTGGAAGAGGTCGGCGCGCATCTCGTCCGCCGGCACGTCTTCGAGCCGCATTGGGAGAAGGGACCTGGTCAAGTGGTGGCGTGGGAACGCATCACGCTGCACGGCCTGCTGCTGCACGCCAAGCGGCGAATCCACTACGGACCGATGGATGCCAAGCTGTCGCGCGAACTGCTGATTCGCCATGCGCTGGTGCTGGGCGAGGTCAACGAGGACTGGCTGCGCAAGTGGCAGTTCCTGCGGCACAACCAGAAGCTGATGCGCGACATCGAGCACCTGGAGCACAAATCGCGGCGGCCCGACGTGCTGGTCGACGAGGAGCTGATACACGCCTTCTTCGACGCCATCGTTCCTGAAGGCATCACCACGCTGGCGGCCTTCGACAAATGGCGGCGCGAGGCCGAGGCGAAGGAGCCGAAGCTGCTGTTCCTCGAACGCGAGCAGCTGATGCGCCACGAGGCGGCCGGCATCACCACGGATGCCTTCCCGCCGGCCATGGAGTACAAAAGTCAGTCATGGCGGTACGCCTACAAGCACGATCCCGGCGCAGCCGACGACGGCGTGACGCTCTCGCTGCCGCTGGCGGCGCTCAACCGCGTGCCGGAGATGCACATCGAATGGCTGGTGCCGGGGCTGCTCAGGGGAAAAGTCGTCGCGCTGCTGAAGACGCTGCCGCAAAAGTATCGACACCGCGTGCAGCCGCTCGATGCCTTCGCTGGCGAGTTCTGCGACATGGAGCACGCCGACGATGCAATGCGCGACGAGCCGCTGGTCAAGGCGCTGACGCGCGCCGTCGAGGAAAAAATCGCCCTCAAGTTGCCGCTCGATGCTTTCCGGCCTGGCGAACTGCGGCCGCACCTGTCGATGAACTTCCGTCTGCTCGACGAACACGGCGCCACGCTGGCGATGTCGCGCAATCTTGCCGAACTGCGCGCCGATTACGGCGGCTTCGCCGAGCCGTCGGAGGCAAGGACCGCCGAGATCGAGCGCGTCGACTTGCGCAGCCGTTTCGCCCAGGCGCTCAAGGAGCAGCTGAAGTTCGTCGACAAGCAGCTGCCGCGTGAGCTGGGCATACAGTTCATGCCACTCGGGACCGAGAAGGAACTCAAGGAGCAGATCATCGCCGCGACGCTCGATCGCACCTGCCTCTTCGCGCCGCTGCCCCAAGGTGACATGGGCGACAAGGAATTCGAGGTGCGCGTCGCGGCGGCCAAGGCCAAGGTGGTGCTGGTGGCGCAGGAAATCGCGCGCCTGCTGGGCACGATCCTGGCCGAGTACGGTGTGGCACAGAAGAAACTCGTGGCAATGCAGAAGGCGTCTCCTGTGATCTGCGCCGACATTTCCGCCCAGCTCGCTGCGCTGCTGGCGAAAGGTTTCGTCACCGCCGTGCCTTATGAGCGCCTGGCCCATTTCCCGCGCTATCTCAAGGCGGCCGGGATGCGGCTGGACAAGGCGCGCGCCGATGCGGCACGCGATGCGCGGCTCATGGCCGACTGGCTGGCATTGGGCCGTCCCTGGGAACGTGAGCGGCTGGCGCTGGCCAAGTCGGGACAGGCCGATCCTTTTCTCGATGAATTCCGCTGGCTGCTGGAGGAACTGCGCGTTGCGCTGTTCGCCCAGGAACTCAAGACGCCTTCGCCGGTCTCGGTGAAGCGGTTGCAGAAAATGTGGGAGGGCCGGCACCATGCATGAAGTCCCCTTGGCGAGCCTGCGGGCGATGCGGGAATTCAGCCGCGGCGACATCCTCTGGCAGGCGTTGTGGCCGCCGCTGGTG
>OEIV010000594.1_pt1 | contig 19142 bp, 22 predicted proteins | sample 1539231 | NCBI WGS metagenome assembly OEIV01 (sample SAMN03794762, study PRJEB22550) | activated sludge metagenome | feature: wastewater treatment plant; material: activated sludge; isolation source: Wastewater treatment plant of a petroleum refinery complex | place: Argentina: Buenos Aires ...
CCATGCAGCCGCCCGCGCAGCCGCCGATGGCTCCGCCCGCGTCGCGACCCGCCGCGGGCGCGGTCAGCGGCCCGGGCATGGGCGGCGGAATCGCCGGACCCGGCATCGAGCCCCAGGGCGGGATGCTCTGATCCAAGCCCCGCCGGTCCGGTTGTAATGACCCATCGGCGTTCAGCACAATGCTCACCACGCACCGACCGCTTCACCCCGGTCGGTGCTTTTCATTTTGGCACGCGCTCGCAGACTCGTCGCACGCCACCGGCGCCATCGACCTCGTGAATCCGCCTCTTCGCTCACGCAATCCTGTTCGGCGGCTCCTTCCCCGCCAAGATCGCCCGCGCATTCTCGCTCACCATCTCCGTCATCAGCAAGCGGTACTTCTCTTCCGCGCTCCCGATGTGAGGCGTGAGCACCGCGCGTTCCGACTCCACGATCGATGGATGCACCCGCGGCTCATCCTCGAACACGTCCAGCCCCGCGCCCCAGACCCGCCGCTCCATGAGCGCCCGCCCCAGCGCCGCCTCGTCGATCACCGGCCCGCGCGCCGTGTTCACGATGATCGCCGTCGACTTCATCAGCGAGATCGCCCGCGCATCGATCAGGTGCCTGGTCTGCGGCGTCAGCGGCGTGTGCACGCTCACCACGTCCGCCCAACCAAGCCCCTCATCGAGTTCCATCCGCGTCGCCGCCAGCGGCGCGAGCTCAAAGTCGACGTGTCGCGAGCGCGCCACGTACCCGATCCGCATCCCCCACCCGATCGATCGCAGCGCCACGCCGTACCCGATCCGCCCCGCGCCCACGATCAGCAGGTTCCGCCCCGTCAGGTCGCGCCCCAGGAACTCGGTAATCCCCAGCGGCCCGCGTGCCGCGTACTCCGCGCCCCGCGCGAACCGATCCGCCTCGATCAACCGCCGCGCGCTCGCCAGGATCAGCGTCCACGCAAGGTCCGCCGTCCCTTCCGTCACCGCGTGCGGCGTGTTCGTCACGATCACGCCACGCTTCGTGCATTCCGCCAGGTCGATGTTGTCGAACCCCACCGCGAAGTTGCACACGCCCCGGAGCGTCGGGCCCGCGGCGTTCAGGAACTCCGCGTCCACCTTGTCAGAGAACATCGTCACCACCACGCTCGCGCCGCGGATGAACTCCAGCAGCGCCCCGCGGCTCAGCTGGTCGCTCGCCCGCACCTTCACCGTCGCGCCCGGCGCTTCCACCGCGCCCGGCACCGCCCGCGTCACCGCGACCACCCCCGCCGATCCGTTTGAGTTCGTGTGCGAGTTCGTCATGGCCAAAGGCTACGTCGCGCCCCATCCGCTTTCCCGCCACTCCGCCGCCGGACCACGCCGGATTCGTCACACCGCATGACCACGCGCCATGGCCGATCGCACCGCCCTTCTTCTTCATTTGGCGATTTGGTGATTTGAACTTTGGCGATTTGAACCCCCGCTTACCCTCCCCCGTGCGCTTCCTCGCCTGGAACATCCTGCACGGCGGCGGGCCCGCCCGCATGCCCGAGATCGCCCACGCCATCGCCGCCCACGCGCCCGATGTCGTTACGCTCTCCGAGGTCCGCCGGACCACCGGCGGCCAGATCGCCGGCGCCCTCGCCGACATCGGCCTCTCGCACTGGTCGTGGACCAATCCCCCCGCGGGCATCAACGGCGTGCTGATCGCCGCCCGCACGCCCTTCGAAACGCTTCGCTTCCCGCCGCCCGTGTCGCAGCGGCTGCTCGCCGCCCGCTTCGCCGCGTTGGACCTCAACCTCATCGCCGCCCACGTGCCACCCGAGCCCGGGAGCGAACGCGCCCCCGCCTGGAAATCCCTGCTGGACTACGCGAAATCCCGCCGGTTCGAGCGCACGCTCGTCCTGGGCGATCTGAACGCGGGACGCGATGGCGATCTGCACGCGCTCAAGCTCGACGGCCAGGAATCGCTCGGGAAACTCTGGACATGGGGCTTCCGCGACCTGTTTCGCAAGGAAAACACCGGCCTGCCGGAGTTCAGCTGGCTCACGCCCGATCGTCAGGGCGGCGGACGAATCGACCACGCGATCGCGTCGGCCTCACTCTCAGCCGTCGCTGCCTCAGTTCGTTACTCCCACGTCGAACGCGACTTACGCATCTCCGACCACTCGATACTCCTGGTCGATCTGGTCGTGTCGAGCACGCGCGACCACGTGCCGGGAAACGCGTCGACCGAGCCGACGCGGGGCGGCGGGACCCTGTTTTCTCCGTGAGAATCCCGCGATTCGGGATGGCGAGCACCGGGAGTTGAACGAGGACGAAACGGGCCGTCGCATCAAAAATGCTAAAAAGTGCTGGAAAATCGCCCGGTTTTTCGATCCATGACTTGCCGATCGCGTTGACGTCGGTTACAAGTTCGTCGGTTGCGGGTTGGAAACTCGCACGAAAACACTGTTACGGAGATCAATCATGGGCAAGAAGAATGGGAAAGCGTCGGGCAAGGCCGCCAAAGCCGCCCCCAAGCCGGCCAAGATCACCGGCTCCGCCAAGGTCCGCACCAAGAGCGAGATCTACAGCACCATCGCCGAGCATGTGGGCGTGCCGCGCAAGCAGATCGCGCAGGCCTTCGACGTGCTGGGCCAACTGATCGCGGCCGATCTCAAGGGCAAGGCCGGCGTCTTCGCCATTCCGGGCCTGATGAAGGTCACGGTCATCCACAAGCCCGCCACCAAGGGCGGCATGCGTCCGAACCCCTTCAAGCCGGGCGAGATGATGGAAGTCAAGCCCAAGCCCGCCCGCAAGGTCGTCAAGGTCCGCCCCCTGCGCGCCCTGAAGGCCATGGTCTGAGTTTCGATTTCAGATCGGGCCTCAGATCGGGATGATCCCGAGTCTCTTCGAAGACTCGATTCTCCATCGAATTCGCAGCAACGCCCGCCAACGCGGGCGTTGTTTTTTTATCGAGCGAGACAGGGATCAGCGAAGCAGGGAACGCGGGCATGTTGGGTTGACGAGCCCCGATCGCCAGCGAGGGGGCGTCGATAGGTCGGCGGTTCGCGCTGAGACATGCTCACCCTTCAACCCTTGCTCCTCAACGGGGCCCCTCAACCACATCTCAGCGATCGGAAATGCCCACCTCCCGAAGTCACAAACGCAGCGATTGACACCCGGCGCCGGAACGGCGATAATTGTCGTAGGTCCGACAAGGGCTCGGACCCGGTCTAAGGCGTCGTGAGACGCTACGCGGAAGTGGTGACGCTTCCGCTGGCCGCCCGGCGACAGGGTGACTTGTCGCGGCTGGAGTTTCATCACGGGCGTGAGCCCGGAGGGTGACATGTCAGACGAAGAATCGATATTTGATCAACTTGTCGAGATTCCTTCTCGGTATGCCAAGCTAACGACAGAGTTGTCCAACCGCTTGGCTGCTGTTGAAGAGCGACTAAACCAACTGCCGTCAAAGGCCGAAGTCACAGTTGCGGCGGTTTTTGATCGTCAGGTCTGGCTTCGTTTTGCTCGCGCAGGAAGAGACCGTTGGTCGATTCTGTACATGGAGGGTGCTCCAGGTGTCCGGGTGAACAAGCTCGACTCGCTCTTGCCCGCTGTTGAATTGCCAGTCAAGCAGAAGATTTTGGCCACGAGAGCCTTACCGCTATTGCTGAAGGAACTGGTAGCCGCGCAAGGCGCCGGAATTGGTGAGGTCGAGGAAGGGCTTCGTCAACTGTCCAAGGTCGAGCGCTCCCTCGGAATGAAGGAGGGACAGTGACATGCACCATCACCAACCTCCTCCCGTCAACCGGCCTTGGGTCCGGGACGTTATCACGCTGACCTGCCCCGTCGCCGGCCTCTGCCTCCTAATCGCAGTTGCATGCGGTGGCTTTCACGAAGTTCCGCACATCGCCTATGCAGGTGTTCCACTGATGTTGGTACCTGTCGCCATGTGCAGCCGTCGGATGGGCGATGTGTTCTGGGGCCGCGCCAAGTTCAGCACCGACGGAGCCGAGATCGAGCACTCCCAATCCACACCAACCTTGGGCGCTGGTTCGCCCGCGCGAGCTCGGACTCGACTCGCGGCACCACAGCGCCCGCGAAAGGGAGGGTAGCTACCGCCCCTTCTTCCACCGCTCCACAAACGCCTCGTACTGCTCCGGCGTGTCGATCCCAGTCGTCGTCACCGGATGCTCCACCACCAGGATCTCCTGCCCGTGCTCCAGCACGCGGAGCTGCTCCAGTGATTCCGCCAGTTCCAAGGGCGTCGGCGTCATCATCACATATCGCTGCAGAAACGCCGCCCGGTACGCGTAGATCCCGATGTGTTTCAGCGCCCGCGGCCCGTGGCTGGTCCTCGGGAACGGGATCGACGCCCGGGAGAAGTACAGCGCGGTGTGGTCGACGCGCCGAACCACTTTGACCACGTTCGGGTTCGCAAACTCCGCGTCGTTCTCGATCGGCGACGCGATCGTGGCAACCGGCGCCCGGGCCACGAGCGCTTCGCGCACCAGCGTGTCGATCACCGACGCCTCGAGCTCCGGCTCGTCGCCCTGCACGTTCACGACCAACGCATCATCGGCGAGCCGCAACAGGCGTGCCGCCTCCGCCAGGCGGCTGCTCCCGTTGGGGTGCGTGGCGCTGGTCATCACCGGCGTCCCGCCGAACGAAATCACCGCGTCGCGCACGCGCGGATCGTCCACCGCCACCACCACATGGTCGAGCGATCCCGCGGCCTTGGCGGCGTCGTGCACGTGCTGGATCAGCGTCCGCCCCGTGCGATCCGCCAGCACCTTCTCCGGAAAGCGCGTCGACCCCAGCCGCGCGGGGATGATCGCGACAACACGGGCGGCGGAGAGATCGGGGAGTGAAGACATGGAATTGGCCGAACCGTATCTGGGTCAGGAGCGGACGCAATCCTCACGCCCGCCGGGCCGAAGCTCCCGCGGCGCGCCTCAACCAGCCTTGATCTTCGCGATCAGCTCCTTGATCGCCACACGCCGGACCCGGATGTCCCGGTAGCTGATCTGCTGCATCGCGATGCTCGACGCGACCTTGTCGGCCTCTTCGGCGACGGCGAGTTCCTTGTCACGCTCCGCCTTGGACTGCAGCGCCGTCATCAGCCCGTAGCGGATGTCGAGCAGAACATCGTTCACCAGGTCTTTGACTTCGAGCGCCGAGCGGAACGTCGCGATGGCCTCGTCCAGCCAGTCCATCTTCGCGAACGCGTTGGCCATGAACGCCAGCGACTCAGCCTTGTTCTTCGCGTCGTGCTGCGACTCCTGGAAGCACGCGATCGATTCGTCGTAGTGCCCCAGCGTGTAGTACCGCTTGCCCAACTCGAACTTCAGCGTCAGGTCCGTCGGGTAGTTCTCGACGCGGACCCGATACTCCTCGAGGTCGGCCTCCGCGAACGACTTTTCCGCCGCGGCGACCTTCGCCTTGAGCGCCTCATCGGCCGGAGCCGCGTCGGACTGCTGGCGCAGCGCGAGCACCCGGCGGCGCTCCTGGCGCATCCTGATCTCACCCCAGGCCTGGCGGAACCGGAACTGCTTGGTCTTTTCGAAGGTGTGCAGGCAGATTTCCATCGCCCGGGCTTCGTCCTCCGGCCGACCGCGCTCGAGCAACCGCTTGATCAGCGTGTTGATCGTCGGCAGGTCGTCGGGGCGTTTGGCGAACTCGTCTTCCGCCGCCGCCAGCAGGCGATCGATCGAGTCCGCGGACTTCACGATGCGGTCGGCCTCGTCGAGCTGGCGCTGCTTCTCCGCGTCGCGGACGTTGGCGCGGAAGCCGCCCGCCTGTCCCGTCTTTTCATAGCCGCCGCGTGACATGGTCATCTGGGCCGCCAGGTTCTTCACCTTGGTGCCCAGGTCGCCGTCGGTCGGGTCGACCTTGTACGCCGCCTCGCCCGCCGCCACCGCCTTCTCATACGCGCCGACCTTCTCAAAGCCCTCCATGAGCTTGAGGAACCAGTCCTTCCGCGGCTTCTTGTCGCGCAGTGCCGCCGGGAACGCCCGATCGCCGATCCAGCCCGTGACCTCGGTGAGCCCCAGCCCAGACGCGGACTCGAACGCCTTCACCGCGTACGCCGCCTCGGAGGGCTTCATGCCCCACTCCAAGAGCGACAACAGGTACTTGTCGACCTCGGTCTTCCCCACGATGGATTTCACGACGTCTTTGGGCGTTCCCTTGCGTCCCTCATCGCTGTCGAGGTAGCGGGCCGCGGTCTTGAAGAACCCGTCGATCCCGGGCATGGAGCTCGGGTCGTGGCGCAGGCCGCTCAGCCACAGCTGCATCGCGTACTCGTTCTGACCGGTTTCGCCAACGGTGCGGGCGCGATCGAAGAACTTGGCCGCCGCCTCGGGAGAGAACGTGAGCTTGGCCTTGTCCTCATTCTGTTTGGACTGCTCGTCGTCGCCAGACTTTTTCCAACTGAAGATCGCCAAGGTCTGCCGTCCTCTTGGTGGGTGGATTGACGTGGCCGGGGGCGCCCCCCGCGCGGCCAGCATTCTACGGGCGAAACCAGCCCCGGGTTGGGATTTCGCCCCGTCCGTTCTACGATCCGCCGATGCCCATTGATCCCGCCAGTTTGCAGATCGTCTCGTATCCGGCGCCGGTTCTGCGGAAGAAGGCCTCCCCGGTCCCCGAGATCACCGAAGAGGTCCGGACCGTCGCCCGCCGCATGATTGAGTTGATGCATCAGGCCGAGGGGATCGGCTTGGCCGCGCCTCAAGTCGGCCTGCCCTGGCGAATGTTCGTCGTTCACGTCCCCGAAGGCGACGAGCGTTCCGCCTCGGGCGATCCCATCTCCGCCACCAAGTCCCCCACCGTCTACATCAACCCCACCCTGACCGGACTCATCGGAAAGCTCATCACCCACGAAGAGGGCTGCCTTTCTCTCCCCGACATCCGCGGCGACGTCCTCCGCCCCGAGGTCGCCACCATCCGCGCCATCGGGCTCGACGGCAAGGAGTTCACCCAGAACGGCGCCGGCCTCCTGGCCCGCTGCTGGCAGCACGAGAACGACCACCTCGACGGCGTGCTCATCATCGATCGCATGACGCCCCTCTCACGCATGTCCAACAAGGCCGCGATCAAGGACCTCGAAGCCTCCGCCCGCTGACCCCTCGCGTTCAATCACCATCGAGTGCGTTCGGCACCACGGATGAAGGCCACGCATGAAGATCCTCTTCCTCGGCTCCGGCGAATTCGGCCTGCCCACGCTCCAATCGCTCGCGCCCGAGCACACGATCGTCGGCGTCGTCACCCAGCCCGATCGCCCCGCGGGGCGCGGCGGCCAGCTCAAGCCCACGCCCATCGGCGAGTTCGCCGCCACCCTCAACGTTCCCCTCTGGAAGCCCGAGAAGATCAACGCGCCCGAAATCGCCAGCGCCATCCGCGCCCTGAACGCCGATGCCTGGGTCGTCATCGCCTTTGGCCAGAAACTCGGCAGGGCCCTGCTCGACGGCGTCTTTGCCATCAACCTTCACGCCAGCCGCCTTCCGCGCTGGCGCGGCGCCGCGCCCATCAATGCCGCCATCCTCGCCGGCGACCCCATCACCGGAAATTCCATCATCACCCTCGCCGATCGCATGGACGCCGGCCTCGTACTCGCCCAGGACCAACGTCCCATCGAGCCCCAGCAGACCGCCGGCGAGTTGCACGACCTCCTCGCCCAGGACGGCGTCGCCCTCGTCCGCCGAGTGCTGGAGCAGCACTCCCGCGGCGAGATTCACGGCGTGGCACAGGACGAGTCCCTGGCCACCATCGCCCCCAAGCTCTCCAAGGCCGACGGGTGGGTCGATTTCGCCGCGCCCGCCGAAGCCTGCCGCCGACGAGTTCACGGCCTCACGCCCTGGCCCGGCGTCACCGTCACGCGAGAAACGAAGCCCGATCAGCCGATCAAGCTCTCTCGCGTGGAAGTACTCGACACCCATCACCAACAACAGGACACGGGCACGCTCGTCGACGCCGAACGGGGCATCATCGCGTGCGGAGGGGGCGCCCTGCGCATCATCGAGCTTCAGCCCGCGGGCAAACGCGTCATGGCCTGGGACGAATTCGCGCGAGGCAATCGACCCGAACGGGGTGAACGTTGGATCGGAAGAGCGGCGTGCAACTGATGCTCTGGGATTGGCTCGCCAAGCCCATCGTCGAAGGGCTGCGCAAGCTCGCCGGCGGCTCTCGCTCGCGCGAGATTGCTCCAGAGCCAACGCCCAAGCCCAAACGCCGCCCGCCGAGTCGCCGCAAACCACCGCGGCAAAGCCAGTCCAGCGCCACCACGCCCGACGGCGGCACTCCCTCCGCCGCACCGCTCGCCGCACCTCCGACGCCATCGGCGCGTCCGCATCGCGGTGCGAACCTCGCGAGGGCAAAGGCCGATGCGAACTTCGCCCGCCCCGCCCATCGCCCCAAGCGCGAAACGGCCGCGGACAGGTACGACCGCGTCATCGCCGAAATGGTCGTTCGCTACGGCGTGAAGGTCCGCCGCTGGCGCAAGAGCATGTCGGGCGTCGCGTATGAAATCGAGTACCGCGACGGCACGCGCAAGCGCCTGATCGAGTCGCCCCGCCCGCGCAGCCCGCTCTCCATGGCGATCTTTCTCCACGAAATCGGACACCACGCGATCGGCCTGGGCAAGTACAAGCCCCGATGCCTCGAGGAATATCACGCCTGGATGTTCTCGCTCCGCGCGATGGAGGAAAACGGCCTGGAGATCAGCGACAAGGTGCGCACCCGAGTGCAACGCTCGCTCGAATACGCCGTGTCAAAGGCCGCCCGCCGCGGCATCAAGAATCTCCCGCCCGAATTGCACGAGTACATCCCCGAGCGCTTGCGCCGATGATCGCACGCCGAGCGAATCAAGGGCTCGATGTGCCGACGCCGCGATGGGTCACGCGTCACATGGCGCGTCTCCCCATTGCCCATTCACCATTGCCTATTGCCGCGATGAGGCGCACGACGCCGACCTCAGCCTTGTTCGCTCTCATCCCACCCGCCGCAGCGTCAGCCCCTGATCGATCCGATCCTCGCGCGTGTTGAGAGGGCACGCGATCACGATCGCCTCGTGGCACTGCGGGCACACCGGGCTCGTCAAACCGCGGACGTCATACCCGCACGTCGGGCAGCACGCCCCGCTGGCCCGCTTGGCCATCTGCACGCCCCAGCGGCACAACGCCGTCGCCACCGCCGACGTCCACGCCGCCCCCGCGATCGCCAACGCCACGTCCGACTCGATCGGAAGGAACGGCGCGCCCGCCGACGCCACCGTCGCCGCGATCGTCGTCGCGATCACCGCCGCCGAGCCCGTGCCAAGGAACAGGAACGCCGCCGTCGCCGCGCCCGCGGCCAGGATCGCGATCGGCACCGCCGCCGCCTGCGACGCGATCACGTCGATTCCCGTGAGCAGCGCCAGCTGATCCGCCAGCGAATTGTCGATCCACTCAAACAGCTTCGGCGCCCAGCGCCCGAACGACGCCGCCCCAAGCACCAGGAGCGCCGTCATCACGGTCAGACCGCGCAGCGCGATGCTCCGCGCTCCCACGATCACCCCCGCGAGAACAAACCCCATCAGGTGCAGCGTTATCGCCACCCCGCTCACCCGCGGCCCGAACCACGCCACGCCCCCAGCCGCCACCGTCGCCAGCAGCCACAACAAGGCGGCCTTCCGCCGCGCCGCGTTCACGGCGGCGTCGGCGGCGGAGTGAAAACTGTGCGAGGCGTGCGAGGTCATCAATGGCTCCGGGTGCGAGCGCGCACAAACGTCCATCCATCATCGGATTGCGCATTCATCGCGCGGCCGCAACAACGCCCCTCCCCGGTTTTCGGACGTGAAAGAACGCCGCCTGTGCGGCCCGAGATGGTGATAACCACCAGGACACAAGCGATTGACCGCTCACGCCGCCTCGGTCACGCCCGCGCTCGTCGCCGCCGCGTCCAGTGACGCCGCGATCCGCCGGATGAGGATCCGTGAATCCTCGTCATCCCCATGCACCAGCACGCGATCCGACTCGTCAAAGCAGCTCGCCATGACCGGCTCGCCCGCGTCGTCGACCGCCATCGAGATCCGCTTCACCCGATCCGGGTTGATCAAGCGCTGCTCGCCGCTCGAACTCGTGAGCTTCATGAAGCGATCAAACATGCGTGCCTCCCGTCCCGCCTCAACGGCACGGAACACCCACCCAATAGGACAGCCTCGTGGGTTTTCCCTCCGTGGCGAGCACGCCGCCGCCCATGAACACAACGCTCGGCCCCACGCAATCCGCGCCCGCCGCCACGCGTCCGCTACGGTCACACGAAATCGCTGCGACCACCGCGCCCCGGAATCCCAGACCGGCCGTCTCAAGATGGCCCGGTCCCGCGAACCATGGTCCTTCCGGGATTCCCCGGGACGCCAAACCGGAGGCCTGACTGTCGGTAGGCGCGGTATGGAGACAGGAATCTTCGACGAGTGACCCCACTGAGAGGCCCGCCCATGGCCATGCAGACCGCAGCGATACTCGTGGCGTGAGAGACTCCGAGCGTGCCCACCCGCGATCACGAGGGCCCGCGCCGCACCATGCCTCCGCCGACCCGCGGGCCTGCCACCCACCGGCGTGCGGCGCTCCGCATCCGCGGCCCTCCCCGGTGTGGTATCATTCAATCACGCGGGTGTAGCTCAGTGGTAGAGCGTCAGCCTTCCAAGCTGAATGTCGCGGGTTCAAATCCCGTCGCCCGCTTTTTCGCTCCCAGGCCATTTGGCGTCGATCGGTGCCAAGCCGCGACGAAATCGGGAGTTACGCCGGGCTTGTCTTCGGCTTGCCAAACTCGTGGCTGACGGGCTCGGGTCTGGCGGTGCCACGAAGTGCCCCCCAAGGCAAACAAAGCGCTCCCACCAGCGCTCCCACCTATCCCACCGTTTTCTTGCTCATCTGGATTGCGAACGCGACGCGATCTCCGATTGCAACCCCGGACCCGTCGACGGAGTGGTGACGGGGGCCTTGGTCCGCACGTCGAACACGTTCGCGTGTACTTGTACGGGTTCTCGCTGGCACGCCATTCCAGTACCGATGAGAATCCCGATCGGCGCGTGCTCCAATAGGCGCATGGATCATACTCAGCTTTGCATGGCGTCGCACGAATACCGGTTCATCCTGTCGCGCTGTGCGTGCGGCTGCGCTCCCGAGACTCGGAGCGTGCTGGGATGCGACCTTGAGACCGCCAGCCGACGCCCCGCTCACGAAGCGGTTCACTCCATATTCAGGCTGCTTGTTCGCTCACTCGTCGTCAAGTTGCTCATCTGGAGTGTCTGTCTCGTCGTGGCGCTGATACCCAGAACTCACCCTTGGGACATCGCTCTTGCGATCTGCGTGTTCCTTGGAACGCTCTGGTGGATGACCTCATTCACGCCAAACGTCAATGGCTCCGTGTCGATCCCAAACGGGCCACGGCCGCACGAGCCGAGCGGTCCGGGCTCGATGTGGCGATCACCCCGAGGGTTCATGCCCCATCTCGGGGCCATCATTTCCGACGACCGCCGCTGGTATGAAAGTGACAGAGCTAACGGTGGGTTCGCCGAGCCGCCGCACACCCTCTTCGATAGGAGCTGCCATGTCCACACGCCATCCGACCACGTCTGAGTGCCAGGACGATGTCTCATCCGTGGCCCGCGGTCATCCTCCGGCGTTGCTTCGCGCCGTCGATGTCGCGACGCTGCTCGCCATCTCGGTGCGGTGCGTCTGGCGTCTCGTCGCCAGCGGCGACCTGCCTCGGCCCATCAAGCTTGGGGGATCGACCCGCTGGCGGGCGTGCGATCTGGAGGCGTTCATCGCCGAATGCAGAGCTGAGAGGAAGACCGGAGTGCGTGTGCGCCGGTAGGTGCCGAGCAAGGCGAATCCCCGACCCGGATTCAGGTCGCGGCCGATCCTGCCAGTATCTCGGTGCGGACCTTGCCTCGCGCCAGTGTCCGCGTCTACTGGGGCGTGCGTTGTGAAGGAGATCGCTGAGTGGGTCGGGCACGCTTAGGAACCCTGTACAAGAAGCAACCCGACGCCGCGCGGTGGACGGGCGCGTTCACCCATCCGCGAACAGGCAAGCGGGTCATCCGGACCCTCTACGTCGACAAACAGGCGTCCCGCAGCGCCCTGGACCGCATGATCAAGGAGGTCGAGCGCTGCGCCGAGGGACTCGAAGATCCGAACGCCCAGCTCCGCCGAGCGCCGATCGCCGAGCATGTGCGCGCGTACATCGAGCAGTGTGCCCACGAGCGGCAAGCGCCGCGTCATCTCCAGGTGAAAGAACTTCATCTGACCCGCTTCATCGACGGGTGCGAGGCGGCCTGTCTGGACGATTTCACGCTCGACGCCGCGTCCAAGGTTCTTCGGGCGCTTGCCGCCGAGGGCAAGTCGGCCCGAACCCACAACCACCATCGCGCGACGCTGGTGGCCTTCATGAACTGGGCCCAGCGAACCGATCGCATTCCTTCACACATGCTGGTGAGATTGCCGGTGCTCGACGAGAAGTGCGATCAACGAAGGCACCGAAGGGCCTTGACGGAGTCGGAGCTGGAGCGGCTTCTCTTTGTCGCTCGCCGCCGACCGATCGCCGAGTACGGGCGTGAAGTCGTTCCGAGATCACCGAAGGACCGGAAGGGGCGCGCCACCTGGACCCGGTCGCCGCTCTCGGTCGAGAATCTGGAGGTCGCATTCGCGAGGGGACGGAAAGCTCTCGCCAAGCACCCGGAGTTCCTTGCCCGGCTTGACCGATTGGGCCGCGAACGCGAGTTGATCTACCGGACCTTGATTCTGACGGGCCTCCGCAAGGGCGAACTCGCCTCCCTCACCGTCGGGGCCCTTCGGCTCGACCACGCCCCGCCGTACGCGGTCCTGGCGGCCAAGGCCGACAAGGCCCGCGTCGGGGCCGAGATCCCCCTCCGCCCGGACCTGGCCGCGGAACTCCGGCGCTGGCTCGAAGAGTCCCTCGCCGACGAGCGGGCCGCGGCCCGCCGCGAGGGATCACCGATCCCGGCAGGGCTTCCCCTGGGCCGCCCATTGCTCCGCGTCCGGGCCGATCTTATCCGGGTGCTCGAGCGCGACCTCCGCGCCGCCGGAATCCCCAAGCGCGACGATCGGGGCTACACCGTGGACGTTCACGCGCTCCGCCACACCTTCGGGTCCCACCTGAGCGCCAGGGGCGTCCTTCCCCGGACCGCGCAGGCTGCCATGCGCCATTCCAGCATCGCGCTCACGATGAATCTCTACACCGACCCCCGGCTCCTGGATGTCGCTGGGGCTCTCGAATCGCTGCCATCTCTGCGGCCGCGCGCCTCAACTCCGCTGATCGCACGGGGAGAGTGACTTCGCCGGGACTGGGCTGCATCACTCTGAGCGGGAGCGCGGACCCGGGTGGTCTACAGCGCAAGTGAATCGCAGTACCGATCAGACTTCCGAACGCCGTGTCGTAAGTTCTTCACGGCCGCGAGATCCCAAGCTCGCGCCGAGGAGGAGTCCATGAACACGAGCGCCGACAACCGACGTTCTGCCTCGCGTGACCGGGGCCTCGATCGGTCTTGGTCGCGCAGCACCCATTTCACCTTGCGTCGGCGCACGCATCATGCGTTGCTCTTCGCTCTCGCGGCGCAGGAGGGGACCTGCGCATGAACCATTTGCCCCCACATTCTCCGCTCCGCTCATTTCATCGCGCCACACGCGGCCTCACCCGCCAGTGCCTCCAGTGGGCGTTGCTTTCGGCCGCAGCGCTCGCCGGGTTCGTCGTGTTCTGGACCTGCGTCCGACTCGCGGGGTTTCTGTGGCGTCACTTCCTGAGGAGTTCCTGGCAATGAACAGCAAGCATCCCCGCCGTCCGCAGGGCCCCTCGCCCGTGCGGCGCGAGGTCAAGGCGGTCCGCAAGGGCGACCCTCTCAACGGCCAGTATCTCGAGCCGGGCCGCGAGCAGATCGCAGTGTTGTTTCCCGGAGGACGTCTCGATCAGTTCGACGTCGCGGCGGAAGAGTTTTGCTGCGGCTGCGATCCCCATGAATGCCGTGTCGGCATGCGCTGCGGCCGCTGCCAGCGCCTCTGCTGCGAACAGTGTCCGGTTTCGGGCTACTCCAGCGCGACGGGCCAACCCCTCTGCGGCGAGTGCAGCCGCTTCCTGCTCGCCCGTGACGGTCGTCTGCGCCGCGTCAGTCTCGACCAGGTCGACGAGTGGCGCTGGACCCGCGGCGTGCGTCGGGTCGTGCGTGCCCTCCTGTCGCCATTCGTGCGCGTGGAGGACGGGCCGTGAACTGGGATGTCGTGCCAGACCTCGACTTGAGCACCGCCCGCGCCCTCCGAGAGGCTCGCGAGAGCGGCGCGTTCCAGAGCCCGCTAGGGAGGTCGGCGCTGCGCTCGCTCTTCCGCGGCTATGCCACGGATCTCGACCGGCAGATCATCCACTCGCGCATCAGCCGGCACCAGTTGCGAGGGGCCCTCGGCGTGGGCGAGCCCTTCGCCCCGGCCCGCTTGGGTGCATCCGGGCTCGCAATCGGGCAACGACGCGACGGCCGGTGGCTCTTCCAGGGCCTCGATCAACTGTCCGGGCACTGGGCGGTGGTCGGCTCCACCGGTTCCGGCAAAAGCTCGCTTGTCATGCCCTGGATGGCGCAGCTCGTCACCGTCGAGGGCGGGCTGTGGGTCTTCGACTCGTACAAGCAGGAAGCGCGCCGCCTGCTCCCGCTGGCAGCAGCGTTCGGCCACGACGTCGTGGTTCTTGAGGCCGGGCAGGAAGTCATCAACGTGCTCGACCCCGACGGGTGTGACCCGCGCGGCTACCTGCCCGTCGCGGTTTTCATGCTCGCGCGCGTCCTGGGACTCCCAACCCTGGCCACGATGCTGCTGCAACGAGCGCTGTACCTCGCGTACGAGGCCCGCGGCGTGTGGCGCGGGCGTCGGTCCCCTCCGTGCCTCATCGACCTCTACGAGATCGCCAAGACGCACCTGGGCCAGGCCAACTTCTCGGCGCGCGAGACGCTGCTGGCCCGACTCTCCTCGCTGCTCACCGCGTCGGGTCGGTCCCGGGCGATCCGGCGGGGCTGGCCCAGTAAAGACCTCGAAACACTCAAACTCGTCTTCGAACTCCGCGGCGCCGCGCAGGCGGAACGCGAGCTCCGCGTGCTGCATTCCCTGCGTCACACCATGCAACGCCGGATCGAAGTACGGACCACGCACCCCCCACTGCACCTGGTTATCGATGACGCGCAGCGGTTCCTCACCGGCTCGGGCGAGTCGAGCGAGCTGACGCCGCTGGCCGAGGCGCTGGGGCTCGTCCGCAGTAGCGGCCTCAACTTGTGGGCCCTCTTCCAGAGCCTGCACGGTGTGGACCCCGCGCTCCTTTCCAATCTCAATTCCAAGGTCGTCGGCCGCCTGGGCTCCGCGCACGACTGGAGCCACGCGACTGCGGAGCTCTTCCTCACTTCGGAGCAGGAAGATTGGGCGCGCCAGCATCTGTGTCCCGGCGTCTTCCTCGCGCAGCTCGCCCACGGCTGGCGTCGCCCCTTCGTGCTGCGCATGCCCAGGGCCACGATCCCGCCGCCGCCGACCGGCAACGAGGTGGCGGCCAGCCCGACCGCGAGGCGGGGCCGGTTCACGATGGTGCCAGTCGAAGTCCGCAGCTGGCCGCCCGTGCCGAACTCCACGCGGGATCCGGTGTGCGAGGCGGTCCTCACGAACCGGGTTCCCGCCGCGCCCACCGCCGGCCTCGACCAAGCGGCCCTCCGCTTCCTGGCCGTCGTGCAGGGTCACCCGGGCCAGCCCAGCTCGGCGTACCCGGCTCTGGCGGGGCTCAGCCCCAAGCGGGCCCGCCCCATCCGCGACCGGCTCATCAAGGAGGGATACCTGCGGGCCGCCGAGGTCCAGACGAGCACCCGCGGACGCCCCTCGGTGCTTCTGGAGCTTTCCGAGCGGGCGTGCGAAGCCCTCCGCGAATGGCGCGGCAACGGAGGTGCGACATGATCCGAGGTCGAGCGATCCACAACCACATGGTGATGCGCTTGCGGCGGGCTGCCGCCGACTCCGGCGCGCGGGTGCGTGTCGAGGCGTATCTCGGTCCCGGGCTCGGCTACGCCGACCTCGTCGCGGAACTCGGCGCTCTCCGGGTGATCGTCGAGGCCGAACGCGCGCCCCGACGGGCCCTCAACGACCTGGCCAAAGCCAGAGCGGTCGGCGCGACCCACCTGGTCATCGCCACCCCCACCGCGTCGGTCGCCAAGTCCATCCGTCGCCGTCTTCGGGGTGCCCGAAGAGCTTCTGACCCCCGGATTATCGTCCGGACCCAAGCCAAGGCGGAGCAGGCACTTACGTGGTTGTTTTTCAGAATTCCCGGTGCCGAATGCCGGGCGGACATCAATGCCACCAATTCGCGCCCGGGCCAGGAACGTGATCTGAGCACGATCGGAGGGGACGCATGACATTCGCCACGCTTCACGAGATGGTCGGCGATCGCTACCGCGTAGAGGACATCCTGGCCGTCTGCGGTCAGGCCTGCGTCTCCAAGGCCACCGATCTCACCACGGGAGAGGCGGTCGTGCTCCGGCAGCAGCTCTCCTCGCCGGGAGACCCGGGGCATGAAGAAGAGTCCGCGCGCTTCGCCGAGGTGGCAGCGGTTCGGATCGTTCACCCCAACGTGATCGAGACGGTCGACGCCTTCCAGGTCAAAGGCCGCTGGGTGCATGTTCAGAAGTACGTGGAGGGGCGCGACCTTCGCCAGATTGTCACCGCGCGCGGTCGGCTCCCATCAGGCGAAGTCGTGGCGATCGCACGCCAGATCGCCAGCGGACTCGAGGCCATCCACAGCGCCGGGCTGATCCACCGGGATCTCAAGCCCGCCAACATCATGATCGGCGACGATGGCCGTGCGATCGTCATCGACTTGGGCATCTCCAAGAGGGTGTGCGGCTCGGGCCTGACCAGGACGGGGGCCTACGTCGGCACGGTCGGGTACAGCGCGCCCGAGCAGGTGACGGATTCCTCGACCTGCGACTCCCGGGCCGACATCTTCTCGCTCGGAGTCGTGCTCTACGAGTGCCTCACGGGTGGCCGACCGTTCACCGCCGTCACCCCCGAAGACTACCTGCGCGAAGTCACCACCAAGGTCCCGCTGCCGGCGCGGTTGCGCGTGCCCGAGGTTCCGCGGGAGCTGAGCGACCTCTGCACCACCGCGCTGTCGGTGCAACGCGTGGATCGCCCGGCGAGCGCCAAGGAGTTCGGCCACATGCTCGCGCGGTGCGGCGGCGCATCCGTCCCGGGCGTGACGGCCCGCTGCCTGGCCTGCGGCGGACGTGTCACCGCCGAGCGCGCGTGCTCGGGCTGCGGTCGCTCTTTCACGGCGGGACGGCTCACCGTGCTCACGGGACCTGCGCGCGGCCAGGTCTTTTACGCCCCTTGGGGTGTGTACGAGCTCGGGCGCGAGCAGCTTAATCCCGGCGACCGCTCGATCTCGCGGCGCTTGTGGCGGGTCGACACCGACTGCTTGGAAACCTGGCTCACGGTGATCCCTGCACAGCCCCAGCTCCCCCTGTTTCTTCGGGGCGGTGAGCTCCTCCACGTTGGACAGAGCATCGCCCAGTTCACGTTCGAGTTCAAACCCTGATCGGAGGAAATCGTGACGAACCCACATGAGTCCAGCGCTCCCCTGTCGTACCGGCTGACCCAGCAGGTTTACCGCACGCGTCTCGATGCCGGAGGCACCGGAGCACGGCACACCTCCGCCACGGTCCTCGTCGATCCGCACGGCGATGATCAGCGGACGCTCGTGTCCGCCCCCAAGGCCGAGGCCACGGTCATCGCGATCGACGTGTCCGGCAGCATGGACGAAGCGTACACGGGCGCGACCAACAAGCTGGCGGCCGCGAAAGCGGCGGCGGTGACCTTTGTCGTGACCAAGGCGTCGATGTCGCCGGGGGATCACATCGGGCTGGTGTCCTTCGACGACCAGGCGAGGGTCGTGCTGCCCTGCAAGCCCCTCCGCGAGCATCGCAAGGACCTTATTCGTGCCGTGCAGGGGCTGCAGATCGGCGGCGGCACTGATATCGCCGCCCCGCTGATCAAGGCCCGCGCCATGCTGGCGACCATGTCGCTCAACCTGCAGCGGCGCGTTGTGGCAGTTACTGACGGCCATGGAGGGCAGCCACTGGACATCGCCCGAGAGATGCAGAACGAAGGGATCGTCATCGATGTCATCGGGATCGGCGACACGCCGGACCGAGTCAACGAATCTCTGCTGCGGCGTGTCGCGTCGGTGGTCGATGGTCAGTCGCGGTACGTCTTCATCCGCGATCTTCGGGCCCTGGTGCAGCATACGACTTCGATCTCGCGACAGGTGTCTGATCGGACGGTGACGCCGTGACCCGCCCTTCACACGCGCGATCGCACGTCTTGGCGTGCCTGGCCCTCGTGGCCGGGCTGTACGTTCTCGGCCGGCTCGGGGGTTGGACGGGGCCGAACTCCCACGTGACCTTTGACAACCGGGTGCTCATCCCGGGGATCGTGGTCATCACCCTGTGGGGCATCGGGCGGATGCTGAGGAGGGGCTCATGCGACTCACAGCGTTAGGAAGCCTGATCGCAATCCTGATCCTCGCCCTGGTGGTCTGGCGAATCGCGAGGCAGGAATTGGGGGAGGCGGTGTCCAAGCTCGACGGGACGTTCACCGCGGTGGACGCCATGGTGGCGATCGCCGTCCTGATGATCGCCCTACTCGCCCTGTGCGGAGGAAGAGAAGAAGGGGCGGCACGGCAGGATCTCCCTCCCTCTCGGCCGCCCGACGAAACTCGGACCTGGTGGTGAATGCTGCAGAGTGTCTCTCTCAAGAAAGGAAACCCCATGCCCACCGGTGTGTGGCGTCAAGTAATCGACCCCGTGCTCGCTTGCTTTCAGTTCATCCTTCTCGCGATGATCATCTACGAGGTCGCGTCTCTGGCCCTCGAAGGAGTGATTCCGATCCGCAGCCTGCTCGGCAGGCTCTGGCATCGTTCCCACTCCAACAAATCTCGCACCCGGCGCGCCAGCAATGAACGCCGGAGGCCGCCCGCCGGCTCCTTCGAGAGCCGACCGAGGAATGGTCGCCCGCAGATCGGCAAGTCCGCGCGCAATGCCGCGCACTGGTTCGATCTTCGGCACACGCTGAAGGAGGTGACATGCCCCCCTCAACCCGATCCAGCCTGAGGTACCGTGTATCTGGGCTGGAG
>OEIV010000595.1_pt1 | contig 19139 bp, 15 predicted proteins | sample 1539231 | NCBI WGS metagenome assembly OEIV01 (sample SAMN03794762, study PRJEB22550) | activated sludge metagenome | feature: wastewater treatment plant; material: activated sludge; isolation source: Wastewater treatment plant of a petroleum refinery complex | place: Argentina: Buenos Aires ...
GACCAGGCCGTGGTGACCTTGGCCGAGGTGCCCGTGATCGGTGCGGTGACCGCTGAACCCACCACGATGTGCGCGGGCAACATCGCGCAGCTCGAAGTGGCCATGGAGAGCGGTGCCACGTATTGCAATACGGGCCTGTACAGCATGGGCTGCCTGCAGGGCGACATGATCACCGCCGTTCAGTTCGCCGACCTGGCGCGCACCAGCGGCTGCGACGGCGGCGGTGCGGGCTACAGCCTGATCAGCAGCCACGAGGCGCACGTGCAGGCGGGCCAGGCCTATGCGTTCAGCATGACAACCGGCAGCGCGGCCCCGCAGGGCGGTGCGGCCTGGGTGGACTGGGACCAGGACGGACAGTTCGAGGGTGATGAGCTGCTGGTGAGCGGCTACCTCGGCAGCAACGGCGCAACGTATGGCAACCCCAGCTGCCTGGTGCCGCCCACTGCGCGCAACGGTCGCACCCGGATGCGCGTGCGCGCCATCTACGGCAGCAACCCCGGCACCCTCACCTGCGCCTCCTGGGACCACGGGGAGATCGAGGACTACTACGTGCATGTGACCGGGGGCCAAGGCACTTACACCTACAGCTGGATGGCCGGTGCCGCCGTGGCCCAGCCCCAGCAGGCCGCGACCGCTTCGCTGCCCTTGTCCCAGGACGGTGTGTTCCTGGTGTCGGTGGCGAACGAGCAGGGTTGTGTCCCCACCGGCTCGGTGCAGGTCACCGTGCAGCGCCCGCCACAGGTGCTCGGGCTCATCCCCTCGGACACCAACGTGTGCGCCGGTGGCGATGTGCAGCTGCAGCTGGCCGTGGCGCCCTCCACCACCAGCTGCCTGCCCGGCCAGCTGCTGGGGGCCTGCGCCACCGATGAGCACATCGTGCAGGTGAGCTTCGGCGGCATCGCGAACACCTCCGGATGCTCGCTGCCCGGCGGCTACGAGGACCACACGTCGAAGGCCACCACAGTGGCCGCCGGCGCCACCGGGCTCACCGGTTCGGTCACCATCGCACAGGCCTTCACCGGCGACCAGGTGGCGGTGTGGTTCGACTGGGACCAGGACGGCGACCTCACCGATGCCGGCGAGGCGGCCACGATGAGCGGCGGGCCCTCCAACTGGACCTTCAGCGTGAACGTGCCCGCCAACGCCAGGGATGGAGCGGCCCGCATGCGCGTGCGGCTCACCTACCAGTCCACGCCCCAGCCCTGCGGCACCAGCAATTACGGTGAGACCGAGGACTACAGCGTGATCGTCACCGGCGGCACGCAACCGGTGGGCTACGTGTGGAGCCCGATCGATGCCCTCAGCAGTTCCATCGCGCCGAACCCGTTGGTGAACGACCTGCAGAGCAACATCAACTACATCGTCACGGTCACCGGTCCCACCGGCTGCAGCAGCCAGGCCGGCATCAGCCTGTTGGTCGATGGCGAGGATGCCGATGGTGACGGCATGGGCGACTGCACGGATCCCTGTCCGGCGATCGCCGGCGGACCGGGGAGCCCCTGCGACGATGGTGATGCGAACACCCTGAACGACGAGGTGGACGCGAACTGCACCTGCACGGGCACACCTGCCGCGCTGTTGCAGGTGCGCATGGTGCTTGAGGGTCCGTACGCGTCGGCCATCGGCCTGATGAACGATGCCCTGCGCACGCTTCCGGACTTCCCGCTCACCGAACCCTACACGGCGCTGGGCTACACCTTCGCCGGTGGCGGCGGTGGCGAGAGCATCGCTCCGGCCGTGCTGCAGGTGAGCGGCACCAACGCCATCGTGGACTGGGTGGTGGTGGAGCTGCGCGACCGTCTGGCCCCGGCCACGGTGATCGCGTCACGTTCCGCCCTGCTGCAGCGCGACGGTGACGTGGTGGACCTGGACGGCACATCGGCCGTGGCCATGGCCGTGCCTCCCAACGGCTACCTGCTGGCCGTGCGCCACCGCAACCACCTGGGCATCATGGCCGCGAACCCGGTGCCCCTGTTCGGCGAGCCGATCGATGTGGACCTCACCCTGGCCGGTACGGCCGTGCACGGCACACAGGCCCGCAAGGACATCAGCGGGGCGCAGGCGCTCTGGGCCGGCGATGTCACCTTCAACGAGCAGTTGAAATATGCCGGTGGAACCAACGACCGCGACCCCATCCTGGTCCGCATCGGTGGTGCCCTGCCCACGGCCACGGTGAGCGGCTACCACCGCGAGGACTGCACCCTGGACGGGCTCGTGAAATACGCCGGCGCGGGGAACGACCGCGACGTGATCCTCATCAACGTGGGGGGAAGCGTGCCGACGGCCATCCGGCAGGGCCAGCTGCCCTGAGCCCACAGCGCGGACGGAGCAAGGTGGTCACCTGATCCGGGCCGGGATCGGGGGACCACCGCTCCTCCCCCGCCCAGGCCGTTCGTGTAGGTGCCCCCGCTGCCGGGGTCCGTTCCGGTACTTTCGGACCATGATCGTCCTGAAGGACATCCGCAAGGCCTACCGCACCGGGGCCAACCTCCTGCAGGTGCTGAAGGGCATCGACCTGGAGATCCGCGGTGGCGAACTGGTGAGCATCATGGGCAGTTCGGGCTCGGGCAAGAGCACGCTGCTCAACATCATCGGCATCCTGGACAATTACGACAGCGGGGAGTACCTGCTGGACGGCATGCTGATCAAGGGCCAGACCGAGACCGAGAGCGCCCTGCTGCGGAGCAAGTACATCGGGTACGTGTTCCAGAGCTTCAACCTGATCGGCTTCAAGAACGCCTTGGAGAACGTGGCCCTGCCGCTGTACTACCAAGGCGTGCCGCGCCGCAAGCGCAATGAGCTGGCGCTGGCCATGCTGGAGCGGGTGGGCCTGAAGGAATGGGCCCATCACCTGCCCAACGAGATGAGCGGCGGACAGAAGCAGCGCGTGGCCATTGCGCGGGCACTGGTCGCCGACCCCAAGGTGGTGCTGGCCGACGAACCGACCGGCGCCCTGGACACCCGCACCAGTGCGGAGGTGATGGCCCTGCTCACCGAGGTGAACCGCGACATGGGCAAGACCGTGCTCATCGTGACGCACGAGCGGGACGTGGCCGCGGCCACCCAGCGCGTGATCTACCTGCGCGACGGGGTGATCGAGAACGCCCACCTGGATCCCAGGGGCCTGAGCACCGCCATGGACGGGGTGCGCGTAACGAACAAACCCGCAGGCGATGTTCGACCGTGAGCAATGGGCGGAGATCTTCGAGAGCATCGGCAAGAACAAGATGCGGGCCGTGCTCACCGGCTTCGCCGTGTTCTGGGGGATCTTCATGTTGATCATCCTGCTGGGCGCGGGCGCCGGATTGCGCAACGGCTTCAGCTACAACTTCCGGAACACGGCCACCAACAGCATCCGCCTGCGCGGCAATGAGACCAGCAAGCACTGGCAGGGCCTGCCACCCAACCGGGTGATCTCCCTGGAGGAGGCCGACATCGAGGCCCTGCGCCATGCCATTCCGGGCATCCAGCACATCAGCGGCCAGTACCGGGTGTGGCGGGGGCACAGCCAGGTGCGGTACGGCAAGAACACGGGCAGCTACAACATCCGCGGCATCCAGCCGGAGCATCGGCACCTGCAGCACCAGCGCATCATTGCCGGCCGGTTCATCAACGAGGTGGACGAGGTGCAGGACCGCAAGGTGATCGTGATCGCCGAGGATTGCCGCCAGGAGCTCTTCAAGGGTGAGGACCCGCTGCACAAATGGGTGAGCGTGAACGGCATCCCCTTCGAGGTGGTGGGGCTTTACGAGTTCGAGGCCGGCGGCATGGAGCGCGGATCGCGCAGCCCGGTGTTCATCCCCTTGAGCGCGGCCCAGAAGGTCTTCAACGCGAAGGGCCTCGTCGACGACATCACCTTCAGCTTCGCCGATGCCAGCATCGCGGGTGCCAAGCAGGCCGAGCAGCGCGCCATCCACGCCCTCGCACGCCGCCACAACTTCGACCCCACGGATGAGCGCGCCCTGTGGGTGAACAACAACGTGGAGAACGTGGGCATGCTCGGCTCCATCTTCAACGGCATCAATGCCTTCCTGTGGTTCGTGGGCATCGGTTCGCTGATCGCGGGGATCGTGGGTGTGAGCAACATCATGCTCATCGTGGTGAAGGAGCGCACCAAGGAACTGGGGATACGCAAGGCCCTGGGCGCCACCCCGGCCAAGGTGGTGGGCCAGATCCTCATGGAGGCCATCTTCCTCACGGGCATGGCCGGCTGGGCGGGCCTGGTGCTGGGCGTCTTCCTCATGGAAGGCATCGCCAGTGTGGTGCCCGGCAGCGAGTTCTTCCGCGACCCCACCATCCGGATCGATGTGGCGTTGTGGGCACTTGCAGCACTCATCGTGGCCGGCGCACTGGCCGGATACATCCCTGCACGGCGGGCCGCCGCCATCCGTCCCATCGAAGCCCTGCGATACGAATAGCCATGTTCGACAACGACCGCTGGGGCGAGATCTGGAACACGCTGAGCAGGAACAAGCTCCGCAGCTTCCTCACCATGTTCGGTGTGGGCTGGGGCATCTTCATGCTCGTGGTGATGCTGGGCATGGGCAACGGCCTGAAGAACGCCGTGCTCGGCGGCTTTGAAGGCTTCGCCACCAACAGCGCCTTCATGTGGACCATGCCCACGACCAAACCCTACGCGGGCTTCCAGAAGGGGCGCTTCTTCAACTTCGACAACGAGGACGTCGGCATCATCCGCCGCAATGTGACCGGGCTGGAGAGCTGCATCCCGCAACTGCAACTGGGCGGCTGGCAGGGGGGCAACACGGTGACCTACGGGAACAAGTCCGGAGCCTTCAGCATCTATGGCTGCGAACCCGCCGTGCTCCAGGTGGAGGCCGTGCGCATCCCACAGGGCCGTTTCCTCAACGAGGCCGACCTGCGCAACGAGCGCAAGGTGGCCGTGATCGGGGTGGAGGTGGTGCAACAACTCTTCGGCGGACAGCCCCCCCTGGGAGAGTACATCAAGGTGAACGGCGTGTATTTCCAAGTGGTGGGCGTGACCAAGAGGAAGAGCAGTGCCGAGATGGGCGACAACCCGGATGCCAAGATCTACGTGCCCTTCACCACCTTCCAGAAGGCCTTCAACGCCTTGAACGAAGTGCACTGGCTCACCCTGGTGGCCAAGCCGGGCGTGGATGTGGCCGACGTGGAGAAGCAGGTGCGCCTGGTGCTGGCCCGCAAGCACAAGGTGGATCCCACGGACGACGGGGCCTTCGGGGGCTGGAACATGCAGGAGTTCTACAACAACATGAACGGGCTGTTCCTGGGCATCGGGGGGCTGAGCTGGTTCGTGGGCATCTGCACCCTGCTGGCGGGCGTGATCGGCATCGGCAACATCATGCTGGTGAGCATCCAGGAACGCACCAAGGAGATCGGCATCCGCCGCAGCATCGGCGCCACGCCCAAGGCCATTACGGGACAGATCGTGCAGGAGGCCCTCACCCTCACCTTCATCGCGGGCTACTTCGGGCTGCTCGCGGGCGTGGGCGTGCTGGAGGCCGTGCGCAGACTGGCCGGCGAAGCGGACTTCTTCAAGAACCCCGGCGTGGACCTCTTCGTCGCGCTCGTTGCCTTCGCCGTGCTGATCGTGGCAGGCCTCATCGCCGGGTTGCTTCCTGCGCGACGCGCGTTGGCCATCAAGGCCGTTGATGCTTTAAGGGCTGAATGATCGTGACCACCGCCTGACGAACGACCACCGGACACCCATGAAAAAGATCCTCAAATACCTCCTCTTCACCGGCCTGGCCGTGCTCTTCATCTGGACGCTCTACTTCCTGTACCAGAAGAGCGCAAGCAAGCCGGACGAGTTCAAGGTGGAGAAGCTCGCGCGCAACAAGGTGGTGAAGAAGACCGTGGCCAACGGCAAGATCGTGCCACGCAAGGAGATCCTGATCAAGCCCGTGGTGAGCGGCATCATCGCCGAGCTCTACGTGGAGGCCGGTGAGGTGGTGAAGCGCGACCAGCCCCTGGCCAAGATCAAGATCGTGCCCGACATGCTGAGCCTGAGCAATGCCGAGAACCGCGTGCGCAATGCCGAGATCGCCGTGCAGAACGCCCAGCTCAACTTCGACCGCAACAAACCGCTGGCCGACAAGGGGGTGATCAGCGCCGCCGAGATGCAGACCTTCGATGTGGCCCTGAAGAACGCGAAGCAGGAACTGGCCGCCGCGCAGGAGGCCCTGCAGGTGGTGCGGGACGGCATCAGCCGCAGCAGCGCGGGCAACACCATCGTGCGCAGCACCATCGACGGCATGGTGCTCGACGTGCCGGTGAAGGAGGGCAACAGCGTGATCGAACGCAACAACTTCAACGAGGGCACCACCATCGCCGCCATCGCCGACATGAACGATCTGATCTTCCAGGGCAAGGTGGACGAGAGCGAGGTGGGCAAGGTGAAGCTGGGCATGCCCGTGGTGCTCACCGTGGGCGCCATTGACAACGCCAAGTGGGACGCCGATCTGGAGTACATCGCCCCCAAGGGCGTGGAGGAGAACGGCGCCATCCAGTTCGAGATCCGGGCTGCCGTGAAGCTCAAGGACGGGCAGACCCTGCGGAGCGGCTACAGCGCCAATGCGGACATCGTTCTGGAGCAGCGCGACAGCGTGTACACCGTGCCGGAGAGCATCGTGGAATTCAACGACAAGGGCGACAGCGCCTTCGTGCAGGTGAAGGACGGGAAGGACTGGAAGCGGACGCACATCCGCACGGGCCTCAGCGACGGCATCAACCTGGAGGTGCTGGAGGGCGTGGGGCCGGAGACCGAGCTGAAGGGGGCGAAGGTGGAGCCTGAAGGCGCGTCCATCACCGTGAACTGACCGATCACGGCTGAGGCAGCGCCTTCACGTGGGCGCGGAACGCCACGCCGTTCACCGAGCCCTCCGTGTCGGTCGCGTTCAGCTTCACGCCCTTCACGTCGTAGAAGAGACCGTGAGGCGAGATGGCCTTCACCCCCATCTCGCGGCCGTCGGGCGCCAGGGTCTTGATGTCGAAGATGTTGCCGATCCGGCGCACGGCCGTCACCGGCAACCGCGTGCCATCGGCCGCCACGGCCTTTACATCCAGTAGGGTGCCATCGGGCAGCACGGCCTTCACCGGCATGGGCGACTCCTGCGTGGCCAGCACCTTCACCGGCACCTCGCGGCCGTTCACCAGCGCACGGATGTCGAGCACCGTGGCATCGCCGTTGGCCTGAAGCGCCTTGATGTCGTGGAGCGTCCCGGCCGCGTCGATCGCCTTGATGCCCAGCAGGTGCCCGTCCGGCTGCACGCATTTCACGTTCCAGATGGGGTCGCCGTCATGGTCCGCCGGATGCGGCAGCGCCTTCACATGCGCGTCGATGGCCACTCCGTTGATGCGCTCCGCCTCATCGGAAAGGTCCATCCCCTTCACGTCGCGCATGAGGCCCTCCGCACTGATCGCCTTCACGGCGAACAGGGCCCGCTCATCGCCGATGGCCTTGATGTGCACCAGGTGCCCCGCACGTGCCACCCCCTTCACGTCGAGCCGTCGACCGTCCGGGGCGATCGCCTTCACATCCAGCACCTCGCCCTTCGCGGTGATGGCCTTCACGGGGCGCATCGCATCGTCCGAGGCGAGCACCTTGATCGGCAGCAGGGTCCCGTTGTCCAGGGCCTTCACATCCATCACGTGCGTGTCGTCCTCCTCCAGGGCCTTCACGTCCAGCATACGGCCAGAGGGGTCGATGGCTTTGACGTCCAGGGTGGTGCCGTTGGGCAGCACCGCCTTGATGTTCCACAGGACCGGACCTTGGGCCAGGCCGCTGATGGCCGCGAAGAGCAGGCAGAGAGGGAGCAACGTGTATCTCATGGTCGTGGAAGGTGTGGTCCGAAGCTACTCAACCGTCGTCGGAGGCCCGCTTCGCGGCCGGGAGGACATGGCCTTTCGCGGGATCGCGCACCTTCGCAGCATGCGAACGCTGCATACCCTCCTGATCGCCGTCGCCCTGACCTGCGCTGCGACGCTCCGCGCCCAACCGGACCTCGCCGCGTTGGACGCCTACCTCGCCGATGCCGTGATGAAGTTCGACCAGCCCGGCCTGGCCGTGGGCGTGGTGAAGGACGGGCAGCTGGTGTGGAGCAAGGGCTACGGGAAGCTGGACCTCGCCCAGGCCGACCCGGTGACGCCCAACAGCATCTTCTACCTGGCCAGCATCAGCAGGGCGTTCTCCGCCTGCGCCGTGGGCCTGCTGGTGGATGAAGGCAAGGTGGACTGGAACGACCCGGTGGTGAAGCACCTGCCGTGGTTCCGCACGCCGGACGCGTACGTCACCGAGCAGATGCTGGTGAAGGACCTGCTGTGCCACCGCAGCGGCTGGATCACCTTCGATGGCGACCTGTTGTGGTACGGCACGGAATACGATCAGCGCGAGATCCTGGAGCGCCATGCCCATGAGCCCTTCACGCATCCGTTCCGCGACAAGTTCGGATACAGCAACCTGATGTTCATCGCGGCCGCGCAGTTGATCGAGGCGGTGAGCGGAAGCACCTGGGACGCCTTCATCACCGAACGCATCCTGCGGCCGCTGGGCATGACCCGCACCACGGTGGAGACGGCCGACCTCGCGCGCTTCACGGACGTGGCGCTGCCGCACGTCCGCAAGGGACAGGACCCCGCCGCCCCGCAGAAGAGCATGCCCTACCAGGCCTTGCGTGGCGCTGATGGCGCGTGCGGGGTGAACAGCTGTGTGACCGACCTGGCGAAGTGGGACGCCATGTGGGCCGATGAGGGCAAGGTGAACGGGAAGCCCTTCCTGAGCGAGGCGAGCTACCGCACGATCACCAGCAGCCACCTGCCGATGGGCACCGAAGGCGCCGGGCTGGGCTGGTTCCTGGAGGAGTTCAACGGCCATGCGGTGATCACGCACAGTGGCGGCATGCCCGGCTTCATCCTGAACCATGCCGTGGTGCCCGACCAGGACCTGGCGGTGATCGCCTTGGGCAACGGGGAGAGCTACAGCGTGTTCGCCGCCACACAGAAGCTGCTGGACGCCTGGCTGGGCGAGGGCAAGGCGGACCCCGTGGGCGACATGCTGCCGCGGATCGCGAAGCGCAGGGAGCGCGATGCCAAGCGTGTGGCCGACCGGATGGCCGCACGGGTGGCGAAGACCAGACCCTCGCTTCCGCTGAGCGCCTATGCCGGCACCTACGCGGACAAGATCTACGGGGAGGCGACCATCACCGAGGCGAACGGAGCCCTCCAGCTCACCTTCCAGCCCGCCAAGGACCTGTTGACCGGAACGCTCGGCCACTGGCACTTCGACAGCTTCCAGTGGCAGCACGCCGACCCTTTCCTGGAGCCGGGCTACATCACCTTCGGCTTCGATGCCGACCACCGGGTGACCGGCTTCAAGGTGGAGCTGCACAGCCCCGATTTCCATTTCTACAAACTGGACTTCCGCCGGAAATGAGCGGAGGCGGCCGAAGCCGCCTCCACATCGTTGATCATCCGGCGTGTTCAGCGCTCGGCGTTCGCCGGCGCGGTGCCATGCTCGATGGCGTCGAGGCGGGCCTCGGTGCGTTCCAGGGCGCTCATCAACCGCGTTTGCTGTCCGCGCAGGGTCTCCAGCTCGGCGCGCAGTGCGGTGTTCTCGGCCTGCAGCTCGCGCAGGGCCTCCACGGCCAGGGCCTCGAAGCCACGGATGGTGAGCCGCTTGTAGCCATCCACCTCCTCCACCCAGTCGGGCAGCACCTGCTCCACCTCCTGGGCGATGAAGCCGATGCGCGTGCCGGGCAGCTCGTGGATGGCGACGGGGTCCTTGTACTCGAAGGTCACCCCGCGCAGGCCCAGCAGCGTGTTCAGCGAGCCCGTGAGCGGGGCCACGTTCTTCTTCAGCCGCAGGTCCGAGCTGTTGGACCAGCTGCCCCCGCCCGGCTTGGCCGCGCTGCCGTTGACCAGCAGGTTGAAGGCGCCGGGCGTCGTGGTGCCGATGCCCACGTTGCCCTGCACCAGCAGTCCGTTGGCAGGCGCCGTGTTCGTCCCGCCGTAGCTCGCACCGATCACGGCCGCACCCTCCACATCGAGCTTGTTCACCGGGTTGTCCACACCGACACCGAAACGATAGTCAGGATGAACGTACATTTCGTTGAACAGGTCGACCACCAGGGCACTGTCCATCATCGTTCTGGAGTAGCGCGAGATGATCGAATACGGAGCAGCGCTGATGGTTGACGGTGGCAGGGCGGTGAAGCTCGTCCCTCCGGTGAGGTCGATCTGCACCTCCAGCCGGTGCGGGCAATTGCTCGTCCACTCATACCCCTCGAAGGTCCCCACCTCGGGTGTGCCCTGACCCACCCGGAGGTTCACCATGCCGATGTCGTCGGTGGTCACCAGATGCGTTTCCCAGTAGGTGACCGCGCCGATGCACGGGCCCAGGCCGATGCGCAGATTGACCAACTGGTTGGGCAGGGCGTTGCCGAGGGCATCGCGCACCACGGCCTGATAGCTGAACGCGCCGTACGGGGTGAAGGGCTGCGCCGAAAGGGCGCCCACCACCGCCATGGCGCTGGCGAACAGGGTTGAACGAAGGCTCATGATCGGAGGGAGGTGTTTGTAGGATCGTGGGTTCAGGGGACGAAGGTGCTGCGCGTGGCGGTGGGCACCGAGCCACCGACGGTGGTGAGGATCACGTCGCGGTCATTGGCGGAGCCGGTGTACTTGGTCGCACCGTTGAGGTTCACGTCGGTACCGGCATAACCTGATGTCGTTGATGTGGGGACCGTGCCGCCGATGGCGACCAGAATGGGGTCGCGGTCGTTGGATCCACCCGCATACTTCACCTGGCCATTGCCGGTGACATCGCCCGCCCACATGGCGCGGACGCTGCCGTTGAGGCGCTGTGCCGCCGCACCACCGAAGGTGGCCACCGATCCGTTGGTGAAGTTCACCGGCACCGCCAGCGGCCCGAGGCTGATGGTATTGGCCGACATGATCGCCAAGTGGTTCCGATGACGCACCACCAGATGGTAGAAGTCCGGGATCGCCACGAACGATACCGGGTTCACTCCGTCCGGGGCCACCACATCGCCATCGCGCTGAAGCAGGCCCACGGCCGTGGCCTTCACCACCGTGTTGTCGCTGGCCGAGCGCAGCTCCAGGAAGACCCAATCGACGATGGCGTTGCTGCCGGTGATGCCCAGCACGTTCGGGCTCACGGTCTCGAAGCCCGATCCGATGTGGGTGTAGCCCGGAAGGGACGAATACGGCTCGGTGAGCGGGAAGCTCGGCAATGTGCGCAGGTTGTCGTTCATCAGCCCGGACACGAGCGGTCCGTCCAGGAACACCTTGGGCAATGCGCCGACCCGTTCCGGTGCCGGCTGGTGAAAACCCTGGGTGAGCACCGTGTTCGGCCATCCGGCCGGCCCGATCACCGGTTGGCCGAAGGTGGACTTCAGCGTGCCGCCGTTGGGCAGCGCGTTGGTGGTCCCACCGCCCGCGATCACCTGGGGCCTGACGGATTGCGCGCTGAGGCCGACCACAAGAAGAGATCCGCAAAGGCTGAGGAGGAGACCACGCATGGCGTTCGATTGGATGTGGCAAGCTAGGAGTTCCGGTGAAATGAGCAAGCCGCCGGGCGAAGAGGCTGCCCGACCCTTTCGCATCTTGCGCGACCTTCCCTTCCCCGGTGCGCCCGCTCCCCTTTCTGTTCCTCATGCTGCTGCTGTGCGGCTGGCACCTGGACCGGGGGCCCAACGACAATACGATGAGCCGCGCCGCCATGGTGGCCGCCCTGGTGGAGCACCGCAGCCTGTGCATCGACCCCTACCACACGCGCACCCAGGACAAGTCGCTCATCGACGGGCACCACTACAGCGACAAGGCGCCGCTGCCGGCGCTGCTGGTGACGCCGGTCTACGCCGCCGTGGTGGCCGCAGGCCTCGTAACACCCGGGCCGGACGGGCTGCTGACGCCGCAGCTGCTGATGCTCGGCGGGCTGCTCTGCGGCAGCCTTCCGCTGGCGCTGATCATCACCCTGTGCTGGATGCGGCTCCGGCGCCAGGCAACAGCGCTCTCCCCCGCCCTGCTGGCCACCCTGCCCTTCCTCGGCTCCTTCCTCTTCGTGTACAGCGGCAGCTTCAACGCCCACCTGCTCGGCGCGCTCTTCGCTTTGCTGGCGCTGATGGCGGTGGAGGACGGTCGTCCGCTGCGGGCCGGCCTGTGGACGGGGTGCGCGGTGCTCTGCGAGTACCCGCTGGTGGTGCTGGCCGCGTGGTGGGCCCTGCGTCCCCTCTGGGGCGATGACCCGTGGCCCGCACGGTTCCGCTCCAGCCTGCGCTTCATCGCTGGTGGGCTGCCCGCGGTGGCCCTGCTGCTGCTCTACAACACCATCCTCACCGGCTCCCCGTTCAGCATCGGCTACGAGCACGAGGCGCACTACACGTTCATGCACGACAGCTATGGACTGGCCCTGCCCTCGCTGACCGCGCTGTGGGGGCTCACCTTCAGCGGCTACCGCGGCCTCTTCGTGTACATGCCGGTGCTGCTGGTCGGGCTGCTCGCCTGGGGCCTCACCCCCCGTCGATCCGCCACGTTCCGGGACGACCCCGTCCTGCCCGCCGCGTTCCTGCTTCTCTTGGTGATCGCCAGCTACCGCATGTGGTGGGGCGGCTGGGCCCTGGGACCACGGCACCTAAGCGCGGCGGCCGGGCTGCTCGCCTGGCGCTGGCTGCCGCTGGTGGCCGAACACCGCTGGCTGTGCCTGCCGGTGGCCCTCACCGGTGCCTTCGGGCTTCTGGTCGCCGTGGCCGCCAAGTGCACCGTGTGGTACTCCTTCCCCACCGAGGTGAAGCACCCGCTGCGCGATCGGCTGTGGCCCGCGCTGCACGAAGGCGCGTGGACGGACATGCAGGTCCCCGTGTCCTTCGGGATCCCCCCCGCCAGTTCGTCCGCGCTGTTCGGGGTGACGCTCCTCGCCACGCTGATCTTCCTTTGGTGGCACGAACGCACTCGTCCCCACCTGCCCTAATGCACCGCTTCCACTGCACCGGTCTGCACGCCGCCGAGGTCGCCCTGCCCGAGGAGGAGGCCGCGCATGCACTGCGCGTGCTGCGCCTGCGCGACGGCGATGCCGTGGAGCTGGTGGACGGCGCGGGCCTGGAGGCGGACGGAGTGCTGCACCGCATCGGACGGCATGAGGTCCACGTGCGCATCGGCGACCGCCGCACGCACCCGGCCGCGCCCACCATGCTGCACCTCGCCGTGGCACCCACCAAGCAGGCCGAGCGCTTCGAGTGGTTCGTGGAGAAGGCCGTGGAGGTGGGCGTGGAGCGCATCACGCCACTGGCCACTGAACGCACCGAACGCGGCCGCCTTCGCACCGACCGGCTGCGGCGCGTGGCCGTGAGCGCCATGAAGCAGAGCCGCCGGGCGTGGCTGCCGCACATCGACGAGCTGACAACGTTGGACGCGTTGCTCCAGCAGGCGGCGCAGGGCCAGCGCTTCGTGGCCCACGCCTTCGGCGAGCCCGATCCCCTCATGAACGTCTTCGACCCGGCACAGGACGCACTGCTGCTGGTGGGCCCGGAGGGTGACTGGACCGAGGCGGAGCTACGGATGCTGCTGGACGCCGGATTCCGGACGGTGGGCTTGGGCGCGGCCCGCCTGCGCACCGAAACGGCCGCCCTGGCCGCCTGCACCTGGATGAGCCTCGCGCGTCAGCGGCGGTAACTTGCGCCCATGATCCTGCGGTCGGTCCTGCTCGCGTTGCTGATGGCGGTCCTTTCCGGGGCGCGGGCCCAGAGCACCTACTCCATCGCCCTGCTGAAGTACAACGGCGGCGGCGACTGGTACGCCAACCCCACCAGCCTGCCCAACCTCGTCCGCTTCTGCAACGCCAACCTCGGCACGCGCATGAACCCCGACGTGCCCACCGTGGAGGTGGGGTCCAGCGACCTGTTCAACCATCCGCTGGTGCACATGACCGGGCACGGCAACGTGGTGTTCAGCCCCGCCGAGGCGGAGAACCTGCGCAACTACCTCATCGGCGGCGGCTTCCTGCACATCAGCGACAACTACGGCATGGACCCCTTCATCCGCCCCATGATGAAGCGGGTGTTCCCGGAGCTGGAGTTCGTGGCCCTGCCCTTCGCCCATCCCATCTATCACCAGCGCTACGATCTCGCCGCAGGCCTGCCCAAGGGGCATGAGCACGACGACAAGCCGCCGGTGGGCCTCGGCCTCATCTGGGATGGACGGCTGGTCTGCTTCTACGACCTGGAATGCGACCTGGGCGACGGCTGGGAGGACCCCGACGTCCATGGCGACAGCGAAGCGGTGCGCACCAAGGCGCTGCAGATGGGGGCCAACATCGTGCAGTACGTGTTCGGGGGGGCGCAGTAGCGCGGTGAGTGGCGAGTGCCTGCGCACAAGGCCGACCCGCCGAGTGGCGAGTGCCGGGGGATCTGCGGGGGTGGCCGCTCGCCACTCGCCACCCGCCACTCACCACTCGCGACTCCTCGTCCTCGGTTCAGTTTCACCACCCCCTTCCGTTCAGCGCTTAATGCCGTTCATGTTGCATTAAATTGGCGGTAGCTTCAACAGTGTCCAGGTCATGACAACCAGTTCCCACGCCCCGGTGTGCAAACGGACACGAGCGGCCAGTGTGCTGATCCACGTCGTGTGTGCCTGTCTCCTCACCCGATCAGGCTCCGCGCAAACGTCTTACTCCATCAGCTTCAGCAACCTCACTGGTTGTGACATCAGGATCTGCACGTATGTCGATCAGGTAGCCGACAACTGCACGTCCCCCTACAACCTGCCATGCACCTTGGCCACAGCAGGGAACTCGGTGACCTATGCCTTCACCGTGCCGGCCGGTCATCTGTTCTGCTACTACACCTTCAAGGAGGATACGAGCGATCCAAATGCGGTCGTCTGGACCAGTGGCTCAGATCCGTGTACTTGGAATTTTTCCGGTGAAGACCTCTGCAACACAGGTGGATCTTCGCCGGTATCCGGTAAGGGTAACTGCGGATCTGCTCGTTTCACGCAATGAACCCTCCCATGCGCACGCTGAACCGCTTCCTCCTAGGCCTGCTGATGCACCTCCCACTGAGCGGTGCAGCGCAGAACCAGAACGCCGTGTGGCTCTTCGACATGACCACTGGCTTGGACTTCATGACCAACCCGCCCACGGTGCTGCACGTCAGCACCGCGCTCGGGCGCAATGTTTCGGTGATCGGTTCCGATGCAGGTGATCTCGTGCTCTATGCCGATGAGGAACGCATCCGGAACGCGCAGCACCAAGTGCTCATGAACGGCGATGGCCTCTATGAAAGCCCGTTCACGGGCAAACCTCAGTCCAACATGATCCTACCCTGGCCCGGCCACCCCGGTCAGTACTACATGATCCAACCCTACCCGTGGAACCTGAATGACCCCATCGCCCCGACCTATTACCACCGGGTCGACATGAATGCGTTCGGCGGGAGCGGCGCGGTGGTGGAGAAGAACGTGGTGCTGGCCGACAGCGCCGGCGCCTACCTTACCGCTGTGCTCGATTCCGCTGGAACGGGCATTTGGGTGATCCTGCACCACCTGAATGCCCCTCGGTTCATGGCCTATCATCTTGATGCGGATGGGCTGTCCACCGCACCGGTGATCAGTGAGGCCGGACCACCGATCGATCCCGGGTGGTACCAGGCCATGGGCATCCTACGTCCCTCACCAGAGGGTGACAGGTTGTACCTGAGCAAGTGCTACGAGAACTGTGTGGACTTTACCAAGCTTCACAAAATGGACTTCGACCGGGCCACAGGACAGATCAGCAACTTCAGCACCTTCGATGGCCCGGTACAAGGCTCTTCCGGATTGGAGATCTCCCCGAGCGGTCAGTATCTGTACAGCACAACATACATCTGCGCGTCCAGCATCGCCTCGCAGCTCTGGCAATACGATGTGTCATCCGATGATCCGTATGCCATTCTGGCTTCCAAGACCTTGGTCCACGAAGCAACCTATCCACCAGGCCCATGCTTAGGACGTCAGGGCAACTTGGCCTTGGGCGTCGATGGCCGGATCTACTGTGCGGTTTCGTATGCCCAGCACCTGGGCGTGATCAACGCGCCGGACCTGCCCGCCCCGGCATGCGACTACGTGCATCAAGGCTTCTACCTCGATGGGGACACCACCTGGCTGGGCCTCCCCAACCAGATGCGCGCCTATCCGATCACGTCCACCGGAATGGCATCGACCACAGCCGAGGTGCCACGCTTGCTCATCGTCCCTCATCCGGCCACGGCCGGCTGCCGGATCGTGCTAGGCACTGAACGCGCGCATCGACTGGACCTGCTGGACGCCAGAGGCCACCGTGTCCGTGCACTTCGCTGCGCCCCGGGCCAACGCGAACTGCAGCTCGACCGGGAGGGCCTGGCCAACGGACTCTACCTCGTGGTGGCCCGTCAGGCGGACGGTAAGGTGGCGGCCGTTGGGCGGGCGATCTTCGAGTAGGACCGGTCCGGTCGAGGCTACAGCGTCCCACTCGCGCGCTCCCGGACCGTGATGGTGCTGGTTCCGAGATCGTTCAGTTCGTGTTCGCGGGATCGCAGGAGATGGAGGAGTGGCGCGTGCCTGCGCACAAGGCCGAGTGGTGAGTGGCGAGTGACCGCCCCTGCGGGCTCACCACTCGCCACTCACTACTCGCTACTCGCCACTCACCACTCCTCGCTACTCGCGACTCCCCGTCATCGGTTCAGTTTCACCACCCGCTTCCGGTACCGCATGTTGAGCAGTTCCACGATGAAGCTGAAGGCCATGGCCGCATAGGCGTAGCCCTTCGGGATCTCGCTGTGGTGCACCGGCTCCAGCCCCTCGAAGAAGAGCATGAAGCCCACCAGCACCAGGAAGGAGAGCGCCAGCATCTTCAGGGAGGGATGCTTCTCGATGAAGCCGCTGATGGCGTTGGCGAAGAAGAACATCACGATCATGGCGATCACCACGGCGGCGATCATGATCTCCACGTGCTTGGCCAGGCCGATGGCGGTGACGATGCTGTCGAAGGAGAACACGGCGTCCACCAGGAGGATCTGGGCCATCAAGGTGCCGAACGAGGCGGGCTTGGCTGGAACGCCGCCCTCCTCCTCCCCGCCCTCCAGCTTGTGATGGATCTCCTTGACGGCCTTGTAGAGCAGGAAGAGGCCGCCGAAGAACATGATGCAGTTGCGCAGATTGAACGGGTAGCCGAGCACCGAGAAGAGCGCGCGTTCGCCGTTGTGCACCAGCCACCCGATGCCCAGGAGCAGCACCGACCGCAGCAGGATGCCGCCCACCATCCAGATGCGACGGCCGGTGAGCCGCTTCCCCTCGGGCATGCGCCCCAGGATGATGCTGACGAAGATGACGTTATCGATCCCCAGCACCACCTCCAGCACGGTGAGGGTGAGCAGGCTGATGAGCGCGCCGACGGTGAACAGGTCCTCCATGGGACGAAGATGCGAAGGGCGGCCGGACCGGTATATGGATCGAACGGATCGGCCGGTCCGCGTGTACGGGGACATGAACACGGACCGTTCACCCCACAACCCCCTGCGCCATGTGGACCCTGCTCGCCCTCGCCCTGCTCGCCATCCTTGCGCTGTTGCTCCACGCCGACGGATGGAACAACGTGCTGTCCCCCGCCCGCAATGAGCTGGTCTTCGACGGCCGGCACCAGGCCTACGGCGCCTACCGCCTGCGCCGCGATCATCAGCGGGTGATGGCCCTGGCGGTGGCGGCCACGGTCGCCCTGGTGGCCGCGCTCGTGCTGCTGCCCCGCCTCTTCGCCCCGCACGGTGCTGTCGCTGCCCCACCCCGCACCACCGGCATCATCGTGGAACTGGAGAAGTTCACCTCGCAGCCGGTGAAGCCGACAGCACCCACCGTACAACCTCAGCGCAGCACCCCGGCGGCCCCGCGCAGCCAGGGCCAGGGCTTCGTGCCGATCGCCGTGGACAGCACCACCGCCGCGCCCGTGGACAGCAGCACCGCGTCGTCCAACGGCACGGGCACCACGGGGTCGAGCACGGACAGCAGCTCGACGGCCGGCCCCACCGGTGGCGACGGGGGCAGCGGAACGGACGGCAGCACCGGCAGCACCGGGCCGATGGGCATGATGGCCGTGGAGGAGGTGCCGGAGTACCCCGGCGGCATGGAGGCCCTGTACCGCGACCTGGGCCGCTGGGTGGACTATCCGGAGATCGACCGCACGGCCGGGCGTGAAGGCCGGGTGCTCGTGGGCTTCGTGGTGGACGTTGAAGGTCGCGTGGGCGAGGTGCGCGTGATCAGTGGGGTGAGCCGCTCGCTCGATGCCGAGGCCGTGCGCGTGGTGAAGCGCATGCCCAAGTGGAAGCCCGGGCGACACGGGGGCAAGGCCGTGTCCGTCTTCTACGTGCTGCCGATCAACTTCAAGCTGGGCCGGAACTGAGCGCCTCACCGGCCAACGCGCGTTGCAGCAGGGCCGAGATCGTGGGCGCCAAGGTGTGCACCATCAGGTGCCCGCCGCCCTTCACCACCACCGCATCGCGGATGGGTCCCAACGGCATCAGGTGGTCCCGGTCGCCGTGCAGATGCACCAAGCCCGGAACCGCCCGCGGAGGACCATTCCACTGCAACACCGCGGCCACCTGCACTTGCAGCTGAGCCGCGGTGTGCACCTCGAGCAGGGCATCCAGCAGCGCGACATCCTCCGGCGTGTCCGCTCCCATCTGCCACCGCAGGAAGGGTTTCGTGCGTTGGATGAAGGCCCGGGAGAGCAGCTTCTCGGGATGGGTGCCGCGCAGCACCTTGATCGGCGCCGGCATCTCGTGCGGTCCTTTCCAGCTGGAAATGATCACCACCCGCTGCGGACCGGTCAACGCCGCCAGCTCCTGGGCCACCAAGCCTCCCATGCTCACGCCCACCAGGGCATGCGCCCGCCCCTTGTCGACCCGGGCCGCCAGCGCCGACGCGAAGTCCGCCAGGGTGCTGCCCTTCGGCATCACCGGCCAGTCGTGGGCGATCAGGTGGTGGCCCGGAAGCCGAAGCTTCGCGAACAGCCGATGGTCCGCACCGAGACCAGGGATGAGGTGGACGTCCATCACCCCACGTCGCAGGTCCGCACGAAGGCCAGCGCGGCCTCCATCGAGGGCGACCTCTACGACATCGTCGCC
>OEIV010000596.1_pt1 | contig 19093 bp, 19 predicted proteins | sample 1539231 | NCBI WGS metagenome assembly OEIV01 (sample SAMN03794762, study PRJEB22550) | activated sludge metagenome | feature: wastewater treatment plant; material: activated sludge; isolation source: Wastewater treatment plant of a petroleum refinery complex | place: Argentina: Buenos Aires ...
CATCATCAACACCGCATCGATGGCTGGGTTGTTGAGCGGCCCGGGCGCCATCGGCTACGGGACCACCAAGTTCGCCGTTGTCGGCCTCTCGCGGGCGCTGCGCGCGGAGGCACACCGCGCCGGAGTGCGGGTCAGCGTCCTCTGTCCGGGGGTCATCCGTACGCCGCTGCTTGAGAGTGGCGGCAAGTATGGCAAGCAACTGGAAAACATTTCCCTGGCCGACCAGCGACGCCAATGGGAATCGCTGAAACCCATGGCCCCGGCTGTATTTGCCCGCCAGGTTCTCGATGCCGTCGCCCGCAACGATGCCATCATCATTGTGCCGCGCTGGTGGCGGCTGCTCTGGTGGCTGGCACGCCTGTCGCCAGCCCTGGAAGAACGGCTGGCGAGGAGTGCGTTCGGGAAAACGCAGCAGCAACTCGGGCGCGAACATACCTGAAGATCGAATGCCTCATGGGTCACCCGAATCCTTCCTGACGGAGCCTCTTGCATGACAAGGACGATGGTCTGCCTCTGCCTGCTGATTGCCCTGCTCCTGGCCAGGGTCTCGGCCGCCGAACCCGCGCCGGCCTGGAGCCCCTTGCGCATTGCCCCGATGGACTTGCGGGAGGCCGAAAGGCTCAAGGAGGAAGCGGCGGTGCGCCGTGCCGAGCTCGGCTACCTCTACGCCATTCCCGCTTTCCTGCACCTGCGCCAACGCTACCAGTTTGCCCATAACACCATCACCTATCAGAAAGTCGACAATCCGTTCGGTCGCTTCTTCGTGGTCAGGCAGCCGGCCGGCCCGGAGACGCAGGACACCATGCCGAATCAGGACACCCTCTACGGCGCCACTTTCCTCGACCTCGACTTCGGGCCGTACGTGCTGAGCGTGCCCGGTATCCTGGACCGCTATTACGCGTTCAATTTCATCGACGCCTACTTCTACAACTTCGACTTCGTCAGTTCGCGCACCGATGGCGCGGCAGCGGGCGACTACCTGATCGTCGGACCGGCGTGGAAGGGTGCCGCGCCCGCCGGCATCCGCAGGGTCGTGCACGCGCCAACGCGGTGGATCAACGTCTACCAGCGCATCCATTTCCGCGATGCGATGGACATCGCCAATGTCCATCGGCTGCAGGACAGCATCCAGCTTCGCCCCTTGGCTGTCTACCTGGACAAGACTGCCGTCGCGGCCCAGCCGGACCCCAAGGAAGTGCTCACGGCCAACCCGCTGTCGGTCAGGAACCCGCGCGAGATGTTGACGATGGCCAACGCCTACATGACGATGAATCCGCCGCCCGTGGAGGATCGCGCGCTAGTCGACAGCTTCAAGGCCGTGGGCATCGGACCCGGAGCGTCTCTGCCCGCCGACGCCGCCGGCGTCGACATCATCATGAAGGGCGCCGAACAAGCGCAAAAGACGATTGCCAGCCTGTACCTCACGGCGCTCGAAACCCGCCACGGCTGGCAGCTTCCCAGGACCGACATGGGCGTGCGCGGCGGCGAGTCCGCCGTGCCATTGCACGCGATGACGCAGATCCGCTCCATCGGCTACAACGCGGCCAAGGAGGCGGTCTATTACCTGGCGCTGACCGATCAGCGGGGCGAGGCATTGACGCCGGGGGACCGGTATGTCCTCAAGTTCGAAAAGGACCAGATTCCGCCCGTGGCCAGGAATACGCCGGGATTCTGGTCGCTGGTCGCCTACGACAGCGAGCGATTCGGGTTCGTGAAGAACGATGCCCGGAAATATGTCGTTCGGTCCAGCGACAAACTTGTCTACGACCAGGACGGCTCGCTGACACTCCATGTCCAGAAAGAGCCCCCCGCGAATCCCGAAAAGCTTCCGAACTGGCTACCCGCGCCGGACCGGCCCCAATTCGTCATGATGCTGCGGGTATTCCAGGGCGATGGCTCCGTGGTCGAAGGCCGGTACACGCCGCCCGGCATTGTCAAGGTGCATCGGTCCCTGGATTGAAATCCCAACCGCCAGCCGCCAAGAAATAACCGCGGCCAACGAAACGAACGCGCCCGCCTCGCCATGGAGGTCTCAGCATGATCCGCTATGACTACGTCAAGACCCGCCGCGAAGACCTCAAACCTTACCCGGAAAACACCAAGGGATTGTCTCGCCTGCTCATCAAGACCTACACACGCATCAATGTGTGGGTCTATCGCATGAGCAGTGGCCGCTGGATGAAAACTTTTCCCGGCGGATTTCCAATTTGCCTGGTCACCACCACGGGTGCCAAGTCAGGAAAAAAACGTCGCATCGCGCTAATCCACCTACCGCTCGGCGAGCAAAAGCTGTTGGTGGCCTCCCAGGGCGGCGCGGATACGCATCCGACTTGGTACCACAACGTCAAGGCCCATCCGGAAGTGGAAATCCAGATGGGCGCGGAACGCCGCCGCTATCGGGCCCGCCAGGTCAGCGACGACGAAAAGCGCGGCCTCTGGCCCCATCTGCTCTCGTTCTATCCGGCCTTCGACGAATACCAGGCTCGCACCGACCGCAACATCCCGGTCTTCGTTTGCGAACCGATGGGGTAACCGCAATACCCGCTCACTTGATGAACTCGATCCTGCTCTTCTGGGCAACAACGCCCAGGTAATAGTTGCCGTCGGCGGTCTTGAGAATCGAAGAACACCACTTTTCTGGGTTTACGCCCCGCCAGTCGATCTCCATGCAGTATTTGCCCTGGTCGTTCACTGACCACGTGCCTCTCGCACTCCCCGACTGAGTGCCGAGCAAATTTCCCATGTACCCTTTTGCGTCGGTGGAAGCCACGAAACGGCCGTCCGGCTCATTGGCCCACCTCCGCAGGCTTCCCGAGGTGGGAGAAATGTGAGAGACCTTGGTACCGGGTAGGAATGCCAACAATTCCTCTCTCGACATTCGCGTTCCGACATCCTGCGCCACAACATTCGCCGAGAATATTGCAAGACCCGCCAAGCCAATCAGTCGGCTTCTCATGATTGTCCTCAACTTGCGCAGAAAGGCTGACATCGGAATTTGGAGCTGGTGCCGGGAGGGGGACTCGAACCCCCACACCTTGCGGCGGCGGATTTTGAGTCCGCTGCGTCTACCGATTCCGCCATCCCGGCAGGGAATTGAAGCCGCGTAGAATGCGCGCCTTCGCGTGGAAGCCGCGCATTATCCGCGAATCTTCCCTTTGTCACAACCGATGCCGACCCTCGACGACTTCAACTATTTCCTGCCGCCCGAGCGGATCGCCCAGGTACCGCTGGCCGAGCGGTCGGCGAGCCGGTTGCTGGTGATGCGCGGCGCAACGTTGGCGGATCGCGGCATCCGCGATCTGCCCGACCTTCTGAACCCCGGCGACCTTCTGGTGATGAATGACACGCGGGTCATCCATGCGCGCCTGTTCGGCAGGAAGATTAAGCCCCCCCCCGAAGCCGCCGCTTCGCGGCAGCCTCCCCCCCAAGGGGGCATGAGCCTCTTGGGGCGGCCCGGCGAGGCTCATCTTGGCGGCAAGGTCGAGGTGCTGGTCGAGCGCATCGCCGCAGACGGCGAAGTCATCGCGCAACTGCGCGCCAGCAAGCCGCCGAGGGTCGGTTCCCGTTTGCTGCTCGAAGAGGCGATCGAGGCCACCGTATTGGGCAGGATCGGCGTGTTCTGGCGGCTGACTTTCGACGGCGACGCCTTCGAATTGATCGAGCGTCACGGTCGCCTGCCGTTGCCACCCTACATCGACCACCCGGCAATGATGGCGGACGAGGAGCGCTACCAAACCGTCTTCGCCCGCGAGAAGGGTTCGGTGGCCGCGCCCACCGCCGGCCTGCACTTCGACCCGCCGTTGCTGGCGGAACTGGCACGGCGCGGCATCGAGACGGCGCGGGTGACGCTGCACGTCGGCGCCGGCACCTTCCAGCCGGTGCGCGTGCACGACCTCGCCGAGCACCGCATGCACAAGGAGCGTTACTCGGTACCGCAGGCCACGGTCGATGCCATCGCCGCCTGCCGCGCTCATCGTGAAAAAGGCGGCCGGGTAGTCGCCGTCGGCACGACAACGCTGCGCACGCTGGAGACCGCCGCACTGGACGGCGAACTCAAGGCCGGTGCCGGCGAGAGCGAACTCTTCGTCACACCCGGCTTCGAGTTCAAGGTCGTCGACATCCTGCTCACCAACTTCCACCTGCCGAAGTCGACTCTGCTGATGCTGGTCTCGGCCTTCGGCGGGCTGGCGGAAATCCACGCCGCCTACCGGCACGCCATCGACAACCACTACCGCTTCTTCAGCTACGGCGACGCCATGCTGATCCATAGAAAATGAAATTCGAACTCCTCGCCACCGACGGCGCCGCCCGTCGCGGCACCCTCACTCTCGCTCATGGCACGATCGAGACCCCCGTCTTCATGCCGGTCGGCACCTACGGCACGGTAAAGGCGATGGCGCCGAATGAACTCGTCGACATTGGCGCCCAGATCGTGCTCGGCAATACCTTCCACCTCTGGCTGCGGCCGGGGCTGGACGTGATCCGCGCCCACGGCGGCCTGCACCGCTTCATGGGCTGGGAGAAGCCCATCCTGACCGACTCGGGCGGCTTCCAGGTGTTCAGCCTCGGCGAACTGCGCAAGATCAGCGAGGATGGCGTCAAGTTCGCCTCGCCGGTGAACGGCGACAAGCTGTTCATGCGCCCCGAGGATTCAATGCAGATCCAGCACGTGCTGAACTCCGACGTGGCGATGATCTTCGACGAATGCACGCCCTACCCGGCCAGCGAGAAGGAGACGGCGGAGTCGATGCGCCTCAGCCTGCGCTGGGCGCGCCGCTCGCGTGATGAACACGACCGGCTGGGCAACACCAACGCGCTGTTCGGCATCGTCCAGGGCGGCATGTACGAGCACTTGCGCGACGAATCGTTGAACGGGCTGGCGGACATGGGTTTCGACGGCATGGCCATCGGTGGCCTCTCGGTCGGCGAACCGAAGGAGGATTTCGCGCGCATCCTCGCCCACACCGCGCCGCGCCTGCCGGCGGACAAACCGCGCTACCTGATGGGGGTCGGCACGCCGGAGGACATCGTCCATGCGGTCGCCCAGGGCATCGACATGTTCGATTGCGTACTGCCGACCCGCAACGCGCGCAACGGTCACCTGTTCACCCGTTACGGCGACGTGCGCATCAAGAACGCCGTCCACAAGAGCGACACGCGGCCGCTCGACGACACCTGCGGCTGTTACTGTTGCCGCAATTTCAGCCGCGCCTATCTGCACCACCTGCACCGCGTCGGCGAGATTCTCGGCGCGCGGCTCAACACCATCCACAACTTGTTCTACTACCAGACGCTGATGGCCGAACTGCGGGCCGCCATCGAAGGAAACCGCTTCCCGGGCTACAGCGCCGAATTCCACCGGAACCGGGCCCGCGGGCCGCTATAATCCGCACTTCGTTTTTTCTCCAACTGGAGCCCAACATGCTGATTTCCAATGCTTACGCCCAAGCCGCGTCCGCCGACGCCTCCGGTGGGCTGCTCGGGCTGCTGCCCATCATCCTGATGTTCGTGGTGCTGTGGTTCCTGATGATCCGGCCGCAGATGAAAAAAGCCAAGGAGCACCAGAAAATGGTTACCGAGTTGGCCAAGGGCGACGAAGTGGTCACCCAGGGCGGCATCGTCGGCCGTATCAGCAAGATCAGCGAGAACTACGTCACTGTCGAAGTGGCCGAGGGCAAGAACGGCCCCGTCGAACTGACGGTGCAAAAACAGGCCGTCGGCACGCTGTTGCCCAAGGGCACGCTGAAGACACTCTGATGAATCGCTTTCCCCTCTGGAAAAATGCGCTGATCGCCGTCACCCTGGTGCTCGGCCTGCTCTACACCCTGCCCAATTTCTTCGGCGAAGTGCCGGCGGTGCAGGTTTCCAGCATCAAGGCGACCATCAAGGTAGATACCCAGTTGCTGTCGCGCGTCGAGGACACGCTCAAGACGGCAGCCATCGCCCATACCGGCCTGTTTGCCGACCAGCACAGCATTCGGGTCCGACTGGCCGATACCGACACGCAGTTGAAGGCGAAGGATGTCATCGAGAAGGCACTCAACCCCGATCCCTTGGACAGTTCCTACAGCGTCGCGCTCAACCTGCTGTCGGCATCGCCCTCCTGGCTGACCGGTATCCACGCCCTGCCGATGTACCTCGGCCTCGACCTGCGCGGCGGTGTTCATTTCCTGCTCCAGGTCGACATGAAGGGCGCGCTGACCAAGCGGCTCGACTCGACCGGCGCCGACCTGCGCAGCCTGCTGCGCGACAAGAACATCCGCCACGGCGGCATCGGCCGCGAGCGGGAAACCATCGTCATCAAGTTCCGCGATGCCGATAGCCGCGACAAGGCCCGGGGCGTCATCGCCGATGCCCAGCCCGACCTGGATCTGACCGACCGGCAGGATGCGGGTGACAGCGGCGACTTCAAGCTGACCGCGACGCTGAAGCAGACGGCCGAGAAGCGCATCCAGGAATTCGCCATCAAGCAGAACATCACCACCCTGCATAACCGCATCAACGAGCTGGGCGTCGCCGAGCCGGTGATCCAGCAGCAGGGCGCCGACCGCATCGTCGTCCAGTTGCCCGGCGTGCAGGACACGGCGAAGGCCAAGGACATCCTTGGCCGCACGGCGACGCTGGAATTGCGCATGGTGGACGACGAAAGCTCCGGCAATGCCTCGGTCATGGAGCTGGCGGCCAAGGGCCAGCCCCCGGTCAGCACGGAGTACTACGTCGAGCGCGGCGGCCGGCCGCTGCTGGTCAGGAAACAGGTGATGCTGACCGGCGAGCGACTGACCGACGCCCAGGCCGGCTTCGACAGCCAGACGCAGGAACCGGCGGTGCACCTGACCCTCGACTCCGCCGGCGCGCGCATCTTCAAGGATCTGACGCGCGACAATGTCGGCAAGCGCATGGCCATTCTGCTGGTCGAGAAGGGCAAGGGCGAGGTGGTGACGGCGCCGGTGATCCGCACCGAGATCGGCGGCGGCCGCGTGCAGATCTCCGGCCGCATGAGCACCGTCGAAGCCAACGACGTCGCGCTGCTGCTGCGCGCCGGTTCGCTGGCCGCGCCCATGGAGATCATCGAGGAACGCACCATCGGGCCCTCGCTGGGCGCCGACAACATCGCCAAGGGCTTCAACTCGACGATGTGGGGCTTCATCGCCATCGCCGTGTTCATGACGATCTATTACCTGCTGTTCGGCTTCGTCTCGGTGGTGGCGCTGTCGGCCAACCTGCTGTTCCTGGTCGCCCTGCTCTCGCTGTTGCAGGCGACGCTGACGCTGCCCGGCATCGCCGCCATCGCCCTGACGCTGGGCATGGCCATCGACGCCAACGTGCTGATCAACGAGCGCGTCCGCGAGGAATTGCGCGGCGGCAACACGCCGCAGGCCGCGATCACGGCGGGCTACGAACGCGCCTGGGCAACGATTCTCGACTCCAACGTGACGACACTGATCGCCGGCGTGGCGCTATTGATCTTCGGCTCCGGTCCGGTGCGCGGTTTCGCCGTGGTGCATTGCCTAGGCATCCTGACCTCGATGTTCAGCTCGGTCGTGCTGTCGCGCGGCCTGATCAACCTCATCTATGGCCGGCGCAGGAAGCTGATGTCGTTGTCGATCGGCCAAATCTGGAAGCCGGGAACATAAATGGCCCCCACGCTCACTCCGTTCGCTGCCCCCACAGGGGGCGCTGCCTCGTTCGGGGCGGCCCTTCACGAGGCATAGCCATGGAATTCTTCCGCATCAAAAAAGACATCCCCTTCATGCGCCACGCGCTGGTGTTCAACGTCATCTCGTTGATCACCTTCCTCGCCGCGGTGTTCTTCCTTGCCACCCGAGGCCTGCACCTGTCGATCGAGTTCACCGGCGGCACGCTGGTCGAAGTCGGCTACGCGCAATCCGCCGACATCGAGAAGATCCGCAAGCAACTGGACACCGACGGCTTCGTGGACACGCAGGTACAGAACTTCGGCTCGTCGCGCGACGTGCTGATCCGCGTGCCCCTGCTTAAGACCGAGAGCAAGGACACGGAGACATCCAAGGTCGGCGAACGCGTCATGGCCTCGCTGGCGAAAGTCAGCGATGGTGGCACGCCGACCCTGAAGCGAGTCGAGTTCGTCGGACCACAGGTGGGCAAGGAGCTCGCCGAGGATGGCGCCATGGCGCTGCTGCTGGTGGTGATCGGCATCGTCGTCTACCTGGCGTTCCGCTTCGAATGGCGTTTCGCCGTCTCGGCGATCATCGCCAACCTGCACGACGTGATCATCATCCTCGGCTTCTTCGCCTTCTTCCAGTGGGAGTTCTCTCTGCCCGTGCTGGCCGCCGTGCTCGCGGTACTCGGCTACTCGGTGAACGAATCGGTGGTGGTCTTCGACCGGGTGCGCGAAACCTTCAAGAAGAAGCGCGGCCTGACCACGCCCGAGGTGCTCAACCACGCCATCACCAGCACCATCTCGCGCACCATCATCACCCACGGCTCGACACAGATGATGGTCACATCCATGCTGATCTTCGGCGGCGCCGCCCTGCACTACTTCGCGCTGGCGCTGACCATCGGCATCCTGTTCGGCATTTACTCCTCGGTGCTGGTCGCCAGCCCGCTGGTCATGTGGATGGGCGTCTCCCGCGAACAGTTCATCAAGGCGAAGAAGGACAAACCCGAGGGCATGACCGAAGACGGCGCTTGCGTCTGATGCGCGTCCGGGTCTGGGATCTGCCGCTGCGGCTGTTTCACTGGCTGCTGGTGGCCGCTATCGTCACGGCGTTCGTGACCGCCAAGGTCGGCGGCAACGCCATGGACTGGCATGGTCGCGCTGGCCTGCTGATCATCGGCCTGCTGGTGTTCCGCCTCGTCTGGGGCTTTATCGGTTCGTTCAATTCGCGCTTCGCCAACTTCGTGCGCGGCCCGGCGGCGATCCGCGCCTACTTGCAGGGAAAATGGCAAGGCGCCGGCCACAATCCCCTCGGCGCGCTGTCGGTCCTGGCCATGCTTGCCCTGTTCGTGGCGCAGGCCGCCACCGGCTTGTTCGCCAACGACGACGTCGCCTTCGAGGGCTTTCTCTATCCGCTCGTCAGCGCGGCGGTCTCCGAGAAAATAACGGGCATTCACAAGCTGCTAGAGATCGCGATCATCCTGCTGGTACTGGCGCATCTGGGTGCCATCGCCTTCTATACCCGCATTCGCAAGGAAACGCTGATCATGCCGATGATCACTGGCGACAAGGAGGCAACCGAACTCCCCGCTTCCTCACCGCGAGGCGGCGGCTTCATCGCTTTCATCATCGCGGCCGCCATCGGCGTCGCTGCGGCGTATGCCGCCTCGGGCGCGCTGCTACCACCCCCGCCGCCACCCGCGGCGGTCGAAACGCCAGCCTGGTAAGTCAGCCACCGCCAGTCGCGCCTGGCGGCCGCGTCGGATGCCGGTGACGCCGACCTGCAACGCTTCATGGACGAAGCGCTTGCCGACATTGACACCGGAACCAACCAGATCATGGTCGACAAGATCATGACCGTGAAACGCGACAAGCTTGGCCCCAGCTTCGGGCGGTTGGATCAAGACCTGCTGATCGAAGTCGAACGCTCCATGGCCGTGTTTCTGGGCATCGCGAAGTAAGCGAGCCGGCGTTCTAACTGCCCGATCCCGCTACGGCCCGCTGCAGACGGTCGTTGATCGCGCGCCAGTTCTCGTTCAGCGGCGGCTTCTGCACCACGATGCGCGCACAGCCCATTTCATCGAGTTCCCGCAGCAGTGCGTAGATGTCGTGGGCGAAGCCGGCCGCCTCGCCCGATATCTGCCGCCAGACGATGCGCTCGTCGGAGAGAGGGCAGGCCATCGGCGCGATGACGCCGATATGCTCGTTGGCGGCGAGAGCATCGCGCACCGCAAAGATCACCACGTCGGGCTGCAGCAGCGCCAGCGGCGTGCGCGGCGCGTAGTGCGCGGCCAGCGACCCGGAGACGCGCGGGGCATCGGCTCCGCCGATGGCCGGCAGGCGGCCGAGCACCTTGCCCAGTTCGAACGCCGAGACCATGCCAGGCCGCAAGATGGTTGTCCGCTCACCCGTCAGATCGACGATGGTCGATTCGATGCCGACCTGGCACGGTCCGCCATCGAGGATCATGGCCACCGCGTCGCCGAGTTCATCGTGCACATGCTGCGCGGTCGTGGGGCTGACATGGCCGAAGCGGTTGGCCGAGGGCGCGGCAACGCCACCATCGAACGCTTTGAGCAGTTCAAGCGCCAGCGGGTGGTTGGGCACGCGGATGCCGACGGTATCCTGTCCGCCGGTGATGGCGTCGATCACCTCGGGACGGCGCTTGAGGATCAGGGTCAGCGGTCCCGGCCAGAAGGCTTTGGCCAGCGCACGGGCCTTCTCCGGAACCTCGCACGCCCAGCGGTCGAGGTGTTCGACGCCGGGGACGTGCACGATCAGCGGATGGTCCTGCGGCCGGCCCTTGACGGCAAAGATTTTCGCTACCGCCGAGACATTGCTTGCGTCGGCGCCAAGGCCGTAGACCGTCTCGGTCGGGAAGGCGACCAGTTCGCCCGCGCGCAGCAGTTGGACTGCGCGCTCGATCTCCGGCGACATCAGACTTCCGGCAGGGTCTTGGCGAGGACCTTCTCGGTCTGCTTGCGGCGGAAATCGGACAGTTTCTTCGCCATGTCGGCGTCGGATAGCGCGAGCATGGATACGGCGAACAGCGCGGCATTGGTGGCACCGGCCTCGCCGATGGCGAAAGTCGCAACCGGGATACCGCCCGGCATCTGCACCATGGCCAGCAGCGAATCGAAGCCGCCCAGATGCTTGGAGGGCATGGGCACGGCCAGCACCGGCAGTTCGGTCTTGGCCGCCAGCACGCCAGCGAGATGCGCCGCACCGCCGGCGGCGCCGATCAGTACCTTCACGCCGCGCGCCTGTGCGGTCGCTGCGTATTCGAGCGCCGCATCGGGCGTGCGATGGGCGGACAGCACCCTGGCTTCGTGAGCGACGCCAAACTGCTTGAGGGTCTCGGCGCAGGCCTTCATGATCGGCCAGTCGGAGTCCGAGCCCATGACGATGCCAACAACAGGTTTGCTCATTTCAGTGTTCTCTCGGCCGCTTCCAGGGTGTTGGCCAGCAGCATGGTGATGGTCATCGGGCCGACGCCGCCGGGCACCGGCGTGATGAGGCCGGCCACTTCCTTGGCCGACTCGAAATCAACGTCGCCGCACAGCTTACCGTCGGCCTGGCGGTTGATGCCGACGTCGATCACCGTCGCGCCGGGCTTGATCATGTCGCCCGTGATCATCTTCGCCTTGCCCACCGCGGCGACCAGGATGTCGGCGCGCCGGGTATGGAAGGCGAGATCCGATTGCGAGTGGCAGACGGTGACGGTGCAGCTTTTGGCCAACAGCAGCATGGCCATCGGCTTGCCGACGATGTTGCTGCGGCCGACGATCACCGCCTCGGCGCCTTTCAGCGGCACCTTCTCCGCCTCCAGCATCCTCATGACGCCATGGGGCGTGCATGGGACGAAGCGCGGATTGCCCTGCATCAGCGCGCCGACGTTCTCGGCGTGGAAACCATCCACGTCCTTCTCCGGCGCGATGGCCTCCAGCACCGCTTCCGCGTCGAAGTGCTTCGGCAAAGGCAACTGCACCAGGATGCCATGCACCGAGGGATCGGCGTTGAGCTCGGCGATCTTGGCCAGCACCGTGACCGGCTCGACATCGAGCGGGTAGACCTGCTTAATCGAGCGGAAGCCGGCCTTCTCGCAGGCGGCGACCTTGTTGCGGACATAGACCTGCGAGGCGGGATCCTCGCCAACCAGGATCACGGCCAGGCACGGCGTGACGCCATGGCTGACTTTCATGCCCTGGGCGCTGGTCGCGAGCAACTCGCGAATCCTTGCCGACAGGGCGTTGCCATCGATGATGCGGGCAGTCATGCCTCGGCCGCCTCCCGGTCCTCATGCTTGTCATGCGCCGCGGCCTGATCGGCCGCCCGGCCAGCCTCGAAGGCCTTCTGGTTCAGTTCCACCATCTGCGGCTTCTTGGCGCGGAAACGCTTCAGGACTGCTTCGAGCAGGATCGAGGCCGGGAACGGCAAGTGGTCGGACATGGCACCGAGCATGACGGTGTTGCCCAGGCGCATGTCGCCGAGTTCGAGCGCGATGGCCATGGCGTCGAAGGCATGGACCTGGTAGCCGCGCTGCCTGATCTCGTCGAGCGGGTCCTGCGGATAATCGTACAAGCCCAGGTCGACCACCGGCGGCACCAGCCGGGCGGTGTTCATCAGCACCAGGCCACCCGGCTTGAGGTAGTGGCACCAGCGCATCGCCTCGGCGGCCTCGAAGCCGACCAGCAGATCGGCCGTGCCCGGCATGATCTGCGGCGACAGCACCTTGGCGCCGAAGCGCAGATGCGAGGACACCACGCCGCCGCGCTGGGCCATGCCGGCCACTTCGGTTTTCTTGGCGTCGTGGCCGAGCGCGATGGCCGCCTCGGCGAGGATCTCGGTGGCGGTCATGACGCCCTGGCCGCCGATGCCCACGACCAGGATGTTGGTGATGGATGTATCGGACATGACGGTTTTCCTAGTGGCGAACGAGACGCATCGGTTTGGTCAGATCGGCGTGGACGATCGCGTCGGGCGCGCAGGGCTGGACACAAAGACTACAGCCCGTGCAGGCGGTTGTCTCGATGGTGACGAACTGCAGTTCCACTTCCTTGCCCGACGGCTTGACCGACTTCTCGCGGCGGGTGACGTGGATGGCCGGACAACCGACATCGACACAGTTGCCGCAGCCGGTGCACTTCTCGTCGATGACTTCGTAGGGCTTCTGCTTCTTGTAATCATCGATCAGCACGCAGGGCTGGTCGGTGATGATCACCGACACCTCGGGGATCTTGATCTCCTCGCGGATGGTCTTGAACAACACCGGCAACTGGTAGGGATCGACGACGTGGATACGTTCCTTCTTGACGCCGAGCGATTCGACCAAACGCGCGAAATCGACCCGTGGCCGCTCGTCGCCATGGATGCCCTTGCCCGACCCCGGGTTGCCCTGGCCGCCGGTCATGCCGACCGCGCGGTTGTCGAGCAGCAGCACGGTGACGTTGCCGCCGTTGTAGACGATGTCGAGCAGACCCTGCATGCCCATGTGCAGGAAAGTCGAATCACCGATCACGGCGACGATGCGCTTGTCCTTGTCGGTCTCGCCGCGGCCCTTGTCGAGGCCAAGCGCGATGCCCATCGAGGCGCCCATGGAAATGGTCGTGTCGAGCGCGTTCCACGGATGGCCTGCGCCGAGTGTGTAGCAGCCGATGTCGCCGGAAATGGTGATGTTCTTGATCTGCGCCAGCGTGTAATAGACGCCGAGATGCGGGCAGGCCACGCACATCGTCGGCGGCCGGGGGAAGACGGGCGCAGGCGCCGCGAGGCCCTCGGGCACCGGCTCACCGAGCAGCCTGGCGATGGCCGGCTTGAGGATGTTCGGCGCCAGTTCGCCCTGGCGCGGCAGGATGTCCTTGCCGATACAGGCGATGCCGGCTCCCTTCAGTTCGTTCTCGACCAGCGGCTCGACCTCCTCGACGACGACCAACCTGTCGACCGTCGCGGCGAACTGCCGCAGCTTCTGGATCGGCACGGGGCAGGAAAAGCCGAGCTTGAACACCGGCGCCTTGGGGAACGCCTCGCGCACATGCATGTACGCCGGCCCGGAGGTAACGAAACCGACACGGCGGTCTGCTCCGTCATCCACGAGATTCAGCGGCGAGTTCTCGGCCTCGGTCAGCAGCACCTTGTCGCGATCGAACATCAGTGGGATGCGCTTGCCGGCGCCGGCCGGCGTCATCACCCAGCGCGCCGGCTCCTTCTTGAACCCGGCCGCCGCATGCGGCACGCGCTCACCCACGGTCACCAGCCCCTTGACGTGATTGATGCGCGTGGTCATGCGCAGAATGACCGGCACCTGCAGCCGCTCGGAGAAATCGAACGCCACCTTCGCCATCTCATAGGCCTCCTGAGAGTCGGAAGGCTCGAATACCGGCAGATGGGCGAAGCGGCCCCAGTAGCGCGAATCCTGCTCGTTCTGCGACGACGACAGCCCGACATCGTCGGCGATGGCGATGACCAGGCCGCCGATGACGCCGGTCAGGGTCAGCGTCATCAGGGCATCGGCGGCGACGTTCATGCCGACGTGCTTCATGGCGCAGAAGGCGCGCGAACCGGCATAGGCGGCGCCGATAGTCACTTCCAGCGACACTTTCTCGTTCACCGACCACTCGGTATACATGTCCGGATAGGTCGAGAGGACTTCCAGCATCTCCGTCGACGGCGTTCCCGGATACGCGGCGGCGACGCGGCAGCCGGATTCCCAGACGGCGCGAGCAACGGCTTCGTTGCCGGATAACAGTAAGCGGGCATTGCTCGGGGCGGGCATGACTGCGGCCATGGGGACTCTCTCGTTTTCGTTGTTGGGATCGAAATGGCTTCCGCGACGGGACAACCGATTCGAGCGACTCAAAACCTCGAATTATCCGGATTTGCCCTTGCAGCGTCCAGCCTCCCTGCGTTTCAACGCGCCGCAAAGCATCGGGGCCGCTTGCCGATCCGCGATTCTCGCCTATGCTGGAAGCAGGGTTTTACCAATCAATGGAAAAGGAAGAACGGCATGTATCTGTCAATCCAGGAATGTATCGATATGTCCGACCTCACCGAGGACGAGGTTCTCGCCATCGCCGAGCACGAAAATCTGCCGGAGATGCTCGCCGTTGAACTGGGGAGTTATCTCGTCCACAACTCCGGCGGTGAAAGGCGCATCAAGCAGATGATTCAGGACGACATCCGCGATGCACAGGCGAGGGGCAATCACAAGCACGCCGCAGTCCTGAAGCATGTGCTGCGGCATTTCGTGGAACATCACGCGGCGGCGAAGGTTTGATATCGAACCGTGGCGATATGCCAGTTGGGCACCCTGCCGCGTCGCAATGTGGCCAGAGAAAGTATTTATCCGACAACGCATTGCCGGCAAGGGACCGCGAAACGCGGTTTGGATGTGCTTTCACGACTGGTTGCATTGGCAGTGTCTCGTGTTTGCCAGCGTCGCGAAGGGCGCCCGGGGACACCCGGACGCCCTTCGGGATCGCTCCGAGGCTATCTCCCGTGGCTACTTCTTGGCCTTGGTCTTCTTGACGGGCGTGGCCTCGACCTTGAAGGACAGGCTGACGCGGGCGCGGAAGGCCAGAACCTCGCCGCCGTCGATGACCGTGTCGAGCTTGGTGATCTCGGCGATGCGCAGGTCACGCACGCTCTCGCCGGTGGCCTTCACCGCATTCTTCGTCGCCTCCTCCCACGACGTCTTGCTGGTGCCGACGACTTCGATGATCTTGTAGACGCTATCTGGCATTGCTCTCTCCGATTATGGTTGATCGAACCATCAGTCTAGGTGAGTGTCTTGACCACTTCAATCCGCACCGCAGCACGTCGTGACCCGGCGTGCCGCGACGCCTGACTCTTCAGTCGCTCAGTTCTCTTCCGGCACCATCCTGATCGCCCCGCAGGGGCACTCGGTGGCGCAGACGCCGCAGCCCTTGCAGTAGTCGTAGTTGAACTGGAAGCGCTTGCCGGGGCCGAGCTTGATCACCGCGCTGTCGGGACAAACGCCGTAGCAGTTGTCGCATTCGAAACAGTTGCCGCAACTCAGGCAGCGGCGCGCTTCGAACTGGGCGTTGCCTTCGTCGAGGCCCTGCACCACTTCCTCGAAGGTCGACTGGCGGCGGATGATGTCGAGCACGGGGCGCACCTGGCGCGGCGCTTCGGAGTAGTACCAGGAATTGAGCTTGTCGAAGGTGGCGACCTCGTGCTTGGGCGGCGGCGCGTAGGCCTCGCCGGCCAGCCAGGCGTCGATGTGGCGCGCGGCCTTTTTCCCGTGGCCAACCGCGACGGTGACGGTGCGCTCGGAGGGCACCATGTCGCCGCCGGCGAAGATGCCGGCGTGGCCGGTCATCATGTTCGATCCGACCTGCACCACGCCGTCCTTCACCTCCAGCCCCGGCACGCCTTCGAGCAGGCCGAGGTCCACGTCCTGGCCGAGCGCCAACACCACCGAATCGGCGGCCAGCTTCTCGAACTCGCCGGTGGGCTGCGGGAAGCCCTTGTCGTCGAGCGCCATCTTCTCGATGGTGATCTCGCCCGCGTCGGCCTGCTTGATGGTCGACAGCCACTTGACCATGATGCCTTCCTGCAGCGCCTCCTCGATCTCGGAGTCGTGCGCCGGCGCCTTCTCGCGGGTGCGGCGATAGACGATGATCGCTTCCTCCGCGCCCATGCGCTTGGCGGTGCGCGCCACGTCGATGGCCGTGTTGCCGCCGCCGTAGACGACCACGCGGCGGCCGAGCATGGGCTTCTCTTCGCCTTCCATCGAGCGCAGCACCGAGATGGCGTCGACGATGCGCGTCGCGTCGGCGGCGGGGATGAAGGCGCGCTTGCCGATGTGGGCGCCGACGGCCAGGAAGGCTGCATCGAAATGCCCGGCCTTCATGGCATCGGCGATGTTGGCGACTTTGGTGTTCAGTTTCAGCGTCACACCCATGTCGAGAATGCGCTGCACTTCCGCTTCGATCACTTCGCGCGGCAGGCGATACTTGGGAATGCCGAAACGCATCATGCCGCCCGCGAACGGGCCGGCTTCGTGGATCTCGACTGCGTGGCCATAACGCGCCAGGTGATAGGCGGCCGAGAGGCCGGACGGCCCCGCACCGACGACGAGCACGCGCTTGCCGCTTCGCTTCGTCGGCTTCCCGAAAGCCCAGCCGCGCTTGATCGCCTCGTCGCCAAGGAAGCGCTCGACGGCATTGATGCCGACCGCCGAATCGACAAACTGCCGGTTGCAAGCGCCCTGGCAGGGGTGGTAGCAGACGCGGCCCATGATCGCGGGCAGCGGATTGTTCTCGGTCAGCGCGCGCCAGGCCTGTTCGTAGTCGCCGCTCTCGGCGTGGTAGAGCCAGCCCTGAATGTTCTCACCGGCCGGGCAAGCGGCGTTACAGGGCGGCAGGCGGTCGAGGTAGACCGGCCGGAAAGTCCGCCAGGAGCCGGTCTTGTTGGCCAGTGAGGAACCCGGATCGAGAGTGATGGCAAAGGGCTTGTCCATTACCGTTCACCTCCGTCGAGCAAACCGTATTTCCTGATGTTGCGGTCGGCGAGTTCCTGCAACCGGGCGATGACCTCGACCTGCGGCGTCTTGCCGAACAGATGCGCATAGCGCTTCTGCGGCTTGAGGTATTCCTCCACCGGCAGCGGGTGGCGTATCGCCAGGACTGACTTTACTTCGCCATGCTCGGCCTCGAAGACCGGGAACATGCCGGTCTCCTTGGCCAGCCGCGCAATCCTGATGGTCTCGTTGGACGCCGTACCCCAGCCGAGCGGGCACGGCACCAGGATGTGGATGTAGCGGGCGCCGCGGATTTCCATCGCCCGGCGCACCTTGGCTTCGAGGTCGCGCAGGTCGGCGACGGTCGCGGTGGCCACGTAGGGAATCTCGTGCGCCATGGCGATCGCCGGCACGAACTTGCCCTGCCCGAACACATTGCCCGGCTCGGCGCCGACCGCCATGGTGGTCGCAGTGCGCGCCGCCGGCGGCGTCGCCGATGAACGCTGGATGCCGGTATTCATGTAGCCACCGTTGTCGTAGCAGATGTAGAGCACGTCGTCATTGCGCTCGAACATGCCCGACAGGCAGCCGAAGCCGATGTCGGTGGTGCCGCCATCGCCGCCCTGGGCAACGACGCGGATGTTGCGCGGCTCGCCCTGCTGCTTCTTCACCTTCAGCGCGGCGGCGATGCCGGTCGCCACCGCCGCCGTGTTGCCGAACAACGAATGGATCCAGGGCACCTGCCAGGACGTTTCCGGATACGGCGTGGAGAACACTTCCAGGCAGCCGGTGGCGTTGGCGCAGATCAGCTGGCCATCCACGGCTTCCATGGCGGCGTCGATGGCGTAGCGCGCGCCGAGCGCCTCGCCGCAGCCCTGGCAGGCGCGGTGCCCGGAGTTGATCGAGTTGTAACGCTTGGCCTGTGCCTGCACGCTGCGTTCTTCCGGAGGCAGCAGGCGATTGCCGACGGTAAACGTGCCGGTCTGGTAGAACTTGACGGGTTGGAAACTCATGATCGCTACCTCACGCAAGCTTCGCCGCAACGACACCGACATCGCGCAGCATGGCTTCCGCGGCGGGACCAGAACGGCGCTTGGCACGCTCGCGATCGAGTTGCTTGTCGACGACGGCACGGTTGAGATCAAGGAAGGTCACGGCATCGATGTCGTCCTGCTCGGCCCGACGGAACAGGCCATGCAGCGAACGCATGGTGATCGGGCGGCCGCCGATGCCGGCCACCACCGTATAGACATCGATCGGCAAGGCGGAAAGCGCCATGCGCACGTTGGTGGCGAGGATGCCGCCGAGGCCGACCGCAAGGCTCTTCTCCAGCACCACCACGCGCTGCGCGCCCTGCAGCGCCGCGCGCACCTGGGCGATCGGGAACGGCCGGAACAGGGTGATGCCGAGTACCCCGATCTTGTGGCCGGCGGCGCGCATTTCGTCCACCGTGTCCTTGATGGTGCCGAGCACCGAACCCATGGCGACGACCATGGTCTCGGCATCGTCCGCCTTGTAGGTGTGCACCAGGCCACCGGAATCGCGACCGAACACCGACTTGAACTCCGCCGCATAGGCCGGAATCAGCTTGAGTGCTTCCATCTGCTTGGCATGGGCGAGATAGCGCACCTCCATGAAGGCTTCCGGACCGACCATGGCGCCGATCGACACCGGCTCGGCGGGATCCAGCACCTGGCGCGGCTCGTACTTCGGCAGGTAGGCATCGACCTGTTCCTGCGTCGGCATATCGACCCGCTCGTAGGCGTGCGTCAGGATAAAACCGTCCATGCACACCATGATCGGCAGGCTGAGTTCCTCGGCCAGCCGGAAACCCTGGATGTGCAGGTCGAGCGCTTCCTGGTTGGTCTCGGCGAAGATTTGCAGCCAGCCGGAATCGCGCTGCGAGAGCGCGTCGGTATGGTCGTTCCAGATGTTGATCGGCGCGCCGATGGCGCGGTTGGCCACGGTCATGA
>OEIV010000597.1_pt1 | contig 19079 bp, 18 predicted proteins | sample 1539231 | NCBI WGS metagenome assembly OEIV01 (sample SAMN03794762, study PRJEB22550) | activated sludge metagenome | feature: wastewater treatment plant; material: activated sludge; isolation source: Wastewater treatment plant of a petroleum refinery complex | place: Argentina: Buenos Aires ...
CCGGCGGCGAAGTCCAGTTCAGCATCCTCGGCGTCGTCGAAAGACGTTGATCCGTTCAGGCGGGCGACGGCGGGAGACCAACTTCCCTGAAACGTTCCTGGAATGTCGCGTTGGCCTTGGGCAACGGCCCATCGGGTGTTTCCAGAGTCATCATCAGGTGTCGCTCCGTCGTGTCGCGGCATAACCGGTAGATTTCGGCACACAGCGCGCGTGCCTTGTCTCCGGGCCAGTCGGTCGGCAACAACTGGCTCGGCAACTGTGGGTCGCGCAGTTGGACCCGGCGGAACTCGTGCATCAACAAGACACGCACGATGAAGCATTGCTCGGGATCCTGTCGCGCCACGTTGCGCAGCATGCGCGCCACGGGACGGAAATGTTCGAGGAAGCGAAGGTATTCGTCGGCAACGCGCCGAAGATTCCAGCAACCCTCGACCAGGGCCTTCAGGGGCCTTCCCGCCAGCGCCCCGAGCGTGTGCGCCCGCAAGACGACAACCTTGTCATGGGTGCCCGTGCTCTGCAGGATGTCCAGCAGCGACTCCTCGCTGGCGGACGGGTGGGCCATCACGCCCGGCGCGATTGAACCAAATCCCTCCCACAACAACTCGGTGCGCAAGGCATCCCGCTGCGCGGTCGTCAAGGCATCGCCCGGCACGATGACGAGTTGCCAGTCACCATCCCAATGCGCGCGAGGATCGTTGTAGATACGCCGATAGGCATGCTCAAAACGCCGATGGCCCATCGCGGTCAGACTGTAATGGCTGCGCCGTCCGATCTGCTGCGATACTAGCCACTTTTCGCGCGAGAGGCGAAACACGCTGGTGCGCACCAGGCGCGCGTTGATGCCGAACGGCGCCACCAGGGCAATCAGGCTGCCAAGCCACACCGTGCCGCCGTGCGGCGCGATCATGTCACCGAAGATGGTGATGATCAGGGAATTGGCCCGCACCGGGCGCTCGGCGAGCATGTCCGCTATCCAGCGGCTGAGCGACCGGTTTTCCATGGCATTCGGGCGTGAGGACGATGGCGCGCAGTTTATTACATCGCCCACATCGGGCGGCGCGCCGGCAAACGCGACCGCCCGTCCGCCGAGAGCGGTCAGTCCGCCAGCGACCAGTCCCCGTTTTTGACCTCCAGCATGCGGAAAGCCGACAGGTCGAGACCCATGTGATCGGTCGCCGACATGTTCACCTTGCCGCCGGTGCCGACATAGCCCTTGGTCGCCTCGATGGCGTCGCGCACCTTGGCCCGGTCGGTGACGCCCGCGCGCTTGATGGCGTCCACGGCCAGCATCAGGCCATCGTAGGCATGGCCGCCGAAAGTCGAGACATCCTCCTTGTAGCGATCGCCGTAGGCCTTGCGATATTCCGTCACCACCGGTTTCTGCGGATCGTTGGCCGCCAGCTTGCTCGCCACCAGCAGCGCCGCCGCCGGCAGGCGCACGCCCTCGGCCGCCGGTCCGGACAGCTTGATGAACTCCTCGGACGCGACGCCGTGCGCATGGTAGAGCGGCAACGCGAGGCCCAACTGCCGGTAGTTCTTGTTAACCACTGCCGGCCCCTGGCCGAGACCGAACACGAACACGGCCTGGACGCCTGGCGCATTCTTGATCTTGGTCAGCTGCGGCGTCATGTCGGTGTCCTTGGCGCCATAGGTTTCGTTGGCGACCAGGGTGATGCCCATCTTGGCCGCCATCGCCTCCGTTTCCTTCTTGCCCGATTGACCGAAACCACTGGTCTCGGACAGCAAGGCCACCTTGGTCAGGCCGCGCTTCTTCATGTCCTCGAAGACCTTTTCCGCGGCCATGCGATCCGTGTGCGGCGTCTTGAACACCCATTTCTTCACCGGTTCGACGATCACCACGGCGCCAGCCAGCGAGATGAAGGGAACTTCCGCCTTCTCGACCAAGGGCACCATCGACATGGTTGAGCCGGTGGTGGTGCCGCCGACAATGATATCCACCTTGTCATCCTCGATCAGCCGCTTGCCGAAGCTGTTGGCCTTGTTGGCATCCGATCCGTCGTCGTAATGGATCAGTTGCAGCGGACGGCCGAGCAAGCCGCCCTCCTTGTTGAGCTTCTCGACGTAGAGCTGGAGCGTCTTCAGCTCCGGATCGCCGAGAAACGCCGCCGGTCCGGTCACGGACAGCACGGAGCCGATCTTGATCGGTTCGGCCGCGCTGGCGACCGTCAGGCCGGTGGCCAATGCCAGCCCCGCCGCCATGCCCGCTACTCGCCTGATGAATGTATTCATGTTGTCTCCTCGAAAATGAATGTTATCGATGCACTGCCTACACATCGGGCCGAAGCCCGTTCAGATACCCAGGTACGCCTTGCGTACCTGTTCGTTGCCCAGTAGCTCCTTGCCCGTCCCCGACAGCACCAGCTTGCCGCTCTCGATGACATGGCCCCGGTCGGCGATGGACAGCGCCGCCTGCGCATTTTGCTCGATCAGGAAGATGGTGATCCCCTGCCGACGCAGATCGTCGACAGCCGCGAGGATTTCCTCGACCAACAGCGGCGCCAGACCCATTGAAGGTTCGTCGAGTAGCAGCAGGCGCGGCCGCCCCATCAGGGCGCGCGCCATCGCCAGCATCTGCTGCTGGCCGCCGGACAAGGTGCCCGCCGCCTGCGCGGCTTTCTGCTTGAGAATCGGAAACAGCGCATACATCCGTTCCATGTCATCGGCGACGAGACGACGGTCGCACGCCGTGAAGGCGCCCAGCAACAGGTTGTCCGCCACCGACAGCGGGCCGAAGACCTGCCGGCCCTCCGGCACCTGGCAGATGCCAAGCCGGACGCGCTCGGCCGGTTGCCGCCGGGTGATGTCCCGGCCCTCGAACAGGACGCTGCCGCCGCTGGCCTTGTGCACGCCGGAAATGGCGCGCAACAAGGTGGTCTTGCCGGCGCCATTGGCGCCGACCAGCGCCACCAGCTGGCCGCGCGCCACCGTCAGGCTGACGTTGCGCACCGCCTCGATGCGGCCATAGCCGGCCGATAGGCCGCGAATCTCGAGCAGGGGCGGCGTGTCGCCACCGCTGACTTTGGCGGCCGGCTCGACCAGGGTCTCACGCATGCTGCGCTCCCAGATAGGCGGCGATGACGTCCGGGTTGGCGCGCACCTCCGGTGCCGACCCTTCCGCCAGCTTCTTGCCGTAGTCGAGCACCAGGATGCGGTCGGAGATGTTCATCACCATCTTCATGTCATGCTCGACCAGAACCACCGTAATCCCCTGGTCGGCAATGCGCCGGATCAGTTCGTCGATCTCGGCGGTTTCCTTTGGGTTGAGCCCCGCCGCCGGTTCGTCGAGAAACAACAGCCGCGGATTCGCCGCCAGGGCGCGGGCGATTTCGAGCCGCTTGAGCGCGCCGTAGGGCATGGCGCCGGCGGCGGCGCCGACATAGCCATCCAGGCCGACATAGCGCATCAGCGCCGCCGCCTCCTCGCGCAGGGCCGCGTCCCGTCGCCGCTGCGCCGGCCAGCGCAGCATGCCCTTGACCAGGTTGCGGTCGAGCGCGAGATGGGCGCCGACCATGACGTTCTCGCGCGCCGACATGTTCATGCAGATTTGCAGGTTCTGGAAGGTCCGCGCGATGCCAAGGCTGGCGAGTCGATGCGGCGGCTGGCCGACGATGCTCCGACCATCGAAGCGGATGTCGCCGCTGGTGGGCTCGTAAATGCCGGTGATCAGATTGAACAAGGTGGTCTTGCCGGCACCGTTCGGACCGATCACCGAGTAGACCAGACCGCTCTCGACGGCGAAGCTAACCTCCTGGACCGCCAACACGCCACCGAAGGCCTTGTTCAAGCCGGCGACTTCGAGCAGGGCCATCACTCGCCCCGCCCGAATCGCGCCGCCAGTGTCGGCACCAGGCCGCGCGGCAGGAAAATCATGAACAGCATCAGGATGACGCCGAAGGCGACAGTCTCCCAGCCGTCGAAGGACACCAGCGCCTGCGGCAACGCCGTCAGCAGAACGGCGCCGATCAGCGAGCCGAATACCGAGGCCATGCCGCCCACCACCACCATGGTGACCAGTTCGATCGAGTGGAAGAAATCGGCGACGTTGGGCGTGACGAAGCCGATGTAGTGAGCGGTCAGGCTGCCCATGATGCTGGCAAAGAATGCCGAGAAGACGAAGATCGCCATCTTGTAACGCGCCAGGTCGACGCCAACCACCTGCGCCGCCACCTCGGAGCCGTGCAGCGCGCGCAGGGCCCGCCCGAATGGCGAATCCATCAGGTTGCGGCACAGCCACACGCTCAACAGCAGATTGGCGGCGAATACCCAGTACCAGTTGCGCTCGCCGGTGATCTCGTAGCCGAGGATCTCGAGCGGGGGCACCGGCATGCCATCCGGACCGCCGGTGTACATCCCCTCATTGCGAATGACGATGGCAATAATGATGCCGAGCCCGAGCGTCGCCATCGCCAGATAGTGACCATGCAGGCGGAAGATCGGCTTGGCGACCAGTGCCGCCAGCAGCGCCGCCGCCAGCGCCCCGGCGACCAGCGCCGCCAGCGGGTGCCAGCCGAAATGGGTCGGCAGCACCGCCGAGGCGTAGGCGCCAATGCCGAAGAATCCGGCATGGCCGAGGCTGATCTGGCCGGCAAAACCGATCAGCAGGTTCAAACCGAGGACGATGACGGCGTTGATGGCCATGCGAATGGCCAGGTCGTAGTAATAGCTGTTGGGCAGCAACAGCGGCAGCAGCAGCAAGATCAGGGCCAACAGGGGCATGGCGAGCCGCTTCATACGCGCTCCGTCACCTTCGCGCCCATGAGGCCGCGCGGCATGAAGAAGAGGATGACGAAGATCAGCGCGAAGGGTACCGCGTCCTTGTACGCCGACGACAGATAACCGGCCGACATCGCCTCGATGACGCCGACCAGCAGGCCGCCGATCACGGCGCCCAGGCCGCTGCCGAGTCCACCGACCACCGCGGCGACGAAGCCCTTGAGGCCGAGCATGATGCCTACATCATAGGAGGTCATGGTCAACGGCGTCAGCAGGATGCCGCCCACGGCACCGAGGGCCGCCGACAAGGCATAGCTGATCAGCAGTACCCGCTGGATGTCGATGCCCACCAATTGGGCCGCCAGGGGGTTGCACGAGGTCGCCCGGATGGCCTTGCCGATGACGGTGCGGCTGAAGAACAGCCAGAGGGCCACCACCACGAGGGCGGTGACACCTAGTACCCACAAGCTCTGCGGCTGCAACGAAGCGCCGCCGACGCTGATCGGCGCATGACCGGAGAAGGGTTCGAGACCGTGGGTTCCCTTGCCGAACCAGATCTGGACGAGGCCGCGGATCAGCAGCGAGGCGCCGATGGTGATGATGATCAGGCTGACCACGTCGGCACCCTTGGCCGGCTGGATCGCCAGCTTTTCGATCAGGATGCCGACGCCAGCCGGCAGCGCGATCGCCAGCGCGAGCGCCAGCGGCAACGGCAAACCGGCGTGCATGAAGAACACCATCACCACGCCGCCGAGCATGATGAACTCGCCCTGGGCAAAGTTGATGACGTTGCTGGCGTTGTAGATCAGCGTGAAACCAAGCGCCGCCAGGGCATAGCCTGCCCCGACCGTGACTCCGGAGAACAGGAACTGGAGAAATTGGGCCACGATGCTACTTCGGTCGCCGGTCGATGACGCGCCGCGCCTTGCCCACCAGGGTACGCTCGATCTTGTCGGTCTCGACCACGTGCACCTTGGTCGACACGCCGATCAACGCCTTGATGTGATGCGCGACCTCGCGGCCAATGGCCTCGCGCTGGAGCGAACTGGTGCGGCCCGAGAGTTCGGGCTTGATCTCGACGTAGACGTCCATCTCATCCAGATGGTCTTCGCGCGATACCTGGATCTGATACTGCGCGCAAAGATTCGGGTTCTTCAACAGGACTTCCTCGATCTGCGTGGGGAAAACGTTGACGCCGCGGATGATCAGCATGTCGTCGGAACGGCCGGTGATCTTGACCATCCGTCGCATGCAGCTGCCGGTGCCGGGCATGAGCCGGGTCAGGTCGCGAGTGCGGTAGCGGATGATCGGCAGGGCCTCCTTGGTCAGGGAAGTAAACACCAGTTCGCCGTCGGCGCCGTCCGGCAGTACGGCCCCGGTGTCGGGATCGATGACTTCGGGATAGAAATGGTCCTCCCAGATGTGCGGTCCGTCCTTGCACTGGACATACTCGCAGGCGACCCCCGGGCCGATGACTTCCGAGAGCCCGTAGACATCGACCGCGTCGATGCCCAGGCGATCCTCGATTTCGCGCCTCATTTCGTTGGTCCAGGGTTCGGCGCCAAAGATGCCGACGCGCAGCGCCGTCGCCGACTTGCCGACGCCCTGCCGCGCCAGTTCGTCGGCGATAGTCAGCGAGTACGACGGCGTGCACATGAGCACGGTCGGCCCGAACTCGCGGATCAACTGTACCTGCTTCTCGGTCTGGCCCCCCGACATCGGGATAACCGCCGCGCCCAGCGTCTCGCCGCCATAGTGCGCGCCCAGCCCACCGGTGAACAGGCCATAGCCGTAGGAATTGAGGATGATGTCGTCCGCCGTCACCCCGGCGGCGCGCATGGAACGCGCCATCACCGCGCCCCACATCGCGATGTCGGCGCGGGCGGAGCCGACCACGGTCGGCCGACCCGTGGTTCCGGACGAGGCGTGTACCCGCACGACATCCCGCATCGGCACGGCGAACAGGCCGTACGGATAGGTCTCGCGCAGATCTGCCTTGGTGCTGAACGGAAACTTGCCAAGATCGGACAAGGTCCGCAAATCGCCCGGATGCACGCCGGCCTGCTCGAACTTCTCCCGATAATGGGGAACGTTGTCGTAGGCATGGCGCAACGACCATTGAAGACGCTGCAATTGCAGCGCCTGCAACTCGTCGCGGCTGGCGGTTTCTATTGGCTCTCGTTCAACTGCGTGGTGCGTCACCCTTGCCATAATCTCCTCCATGGCCCGCGAACCTTGATGGCTCGCGTGGCGCCTGGCTCTGTTGGGAGATTTGTTGAACAAAGGCGCGGTTCTCTTCGACCTTGGCCTGGATATGTTGCACTTGCTCCGGCGACAGATGCCGGAAACGCCCCATCACCTTCAAGTAGTCGGTGACCGGCAGGGGGTCATCGACGGAACGGCTGAGGCGCAGACCCTGTTCCGGCGTGTATTCCCACAGCATGACGAAGTTGGTCTCGACGGCCTTGCGTGCCACCTCCATGTTCTGGTCGGTCGGGAAACGCCAACCGGTGGTGCAGGGCGAGTAAACGTGCAGATAGGCAAAACCCGTTTCGGCGGCGACGATGGCCCGGTCGAGCTTGTCGTACAGATCGTCCATGTAGGCGGTCGAAGCGGTGGCGACATAGGCGCAGCGATGGTTCACCATCAGCAGCGGCAGGTTCTTCGCGTCCTGCGTCTTGCCCTTGGACTCGCGACCCACCGGCGTCGTCGTCGTCCATGCGCCGTAGGGCGTGGCGCTGGAACGCTGCATGCCGGTATTCATGTAGCCCTCGTTGTCGACCACCATGAACAGGATCTGCTCGCCCCGCTCGGCAGCGCCCGAGAGCGACTGGAAACCAGCGTCGGAGGCGCCACCATCGCCGGCGATGGCCAGCGCCGTCACCTTGCGGCCGGCGCGATTGAACTGACGCTTGACGCCCGCCAGCATGGCGGCGGTGTTGGTCAGCAACGGATGGAAAACCGGTACCTTGGTGCCGGCCATGCCGTTGTAACCGACCGAACCCATGCCCGGCACGCAGCCTGGCGGCGTCGCCAGCACGGTGTCGGGACCGACGCGGCGCAGGGTGTGGCGCATGAGCAATTCGGTGTTGCAGCCCTGGCACCCGGCCAGACCCGGCGCAAACAAATCCTCCCAGTCGCCGACCTCGTTGTAGATGCGCGCGGTGGTGTGATGTTGCAGCGCGCCGTGCGGACAGGCCGGCACACAAGCCGGCGAACCTTCGCAGGTATCGCACTTGGCGACGCGTCCCGTCGCCTCGTCCAGCGCAATGCCGGCATAGGCGCAGCCCAGGGTGCACAGCAGGCAATCCACGCACTTGCCGGCATCCCAGCCAATGACTCCGGACTGACCGTCCTTGGCCAGCGCGCCGGCCGGACAGACCGCCACGCAGCGGGGATCGCCGCATTGGCGGCATAGCGCCAGTTCGAAGCCCGTCGCTCCAGCGGCGATCTGGATACGCGACCGGGCGACTTCCTCGCCGCCGGTCTTGGCGCGCGCGCAGGCGCGCATGCAGTCGCCGCAACCGTCGCATTTGGCGGCATCGAAGGCAATGGTGTTATAGGCACGTCCCATGAACTCGTTCCTAGCGCCAGAGTTGCGACATCAGTTCTCGGCCAACCGCCATCGGCTTGGCGACAAAGCGTTCACGCACGGGATCGAGATCCACGCGGCGCAGAATCAGTTGTGCCATGACGCCACCGTCGAAGAACTCATTGACGCCATGAATACAGACCAGCCGGCCATCGAGAAAACAAGCTCTGAGATAACGGCCGGTCTTTTCGTCAAAGCGGGTTTCCACCTGCGCGTTCTCGGGCTGCCTGCTGTTTCCGACCGAAATGGCGTGACGGCCGAAGAAATGGTAGGTGTTGAGCGGCACGCCGCCCGGGTAGCGTCTGAGTCCCGGGTCGCCGGCCATCGCCATGCCGGCGATGCGCCCCTGTTCCGCGGCATCGGGCAGGATGGCGTTCATCACCTTGGCATCCGAGTAAAAGCTCCGCGCCTGCGCGCAATCGCCCGCCGCCCAGACATCGGCGACATTGGTCCGCATGCTGTCATCGACCAGGATGCCCTTGTCGGCCAGGATTCCGCTATTCGCCAAGTAGCCCAGCTCCGGTCTTACGCCGGTGGCGACCAGCAGCAGGTCGGCCTCCAGGGAGTCGCCATTGTCGAGCGTCAGTATCGCGCCATGGCCATTGGCGGCCAGACCGACGACCCGTCTGCCGGTGCGTATGGTCGCGCCATGGTCGGTGAAGGCTTTCTCGATCAAGGTTGCCGCCGTGCGATCGAAATAGCCGGCGCACAGCTGGTCGGCCATTTCGACGATGGTGACGTTGGCGCCGGCCTTGGCCAGATTCTCCGCCGCGTGCATGCCGACCAACCCGGCGCCGAGCACCACGGCGCGCCGCGCCGTGCCGATCGCGCGGTTGAGTCCGACGGCGTCGTCAAGCGTGCGCAATACGTGATACTCGACTTTTTCGATCCCCGGAATGGGCGGCACGACCGGCGACGCACCCGTCGCCAGCAGGAGTTTTTCGTAGCGCAATTCTCCGCCGGCGGCGCCGTCCAGTTGCGCGACATGTTCAGTTGGCCGCACCGCCACCAGCGCGTGCCCTTGCCGATAGTCGATGTTGCGCTCGGCGAAATACGCCGCGTCGCGCAGCAGCACTTGTGCCGAGCTTGATCGTCCGGAAACGACATAGGGCAGCACCGTCGGCGAGTACGGCAGATGACGGTCGCGCGTCGCGACCGTCAGGCTGCCCTCGGCGTCGTGCATGCGGATCGCGCTCACCGCCTCGATCGCCGCATGGCTGCTGCCAACCACCAAGTATCGCGTTTGCCTCATCGTCATGTCGCCCGCTCTCAATCGTTCTCGTTCAGCCAGATCGGCCCCGCCGAAAGTCGGCCGTGGCGGAGCGCCTCGGTATCGCGGATGACCCGATGGAAATGTTCGACGGTCATGTCGGCGCCGGCCAGGCCGCCGATGAAGCTGGCCGCGGGCACGTGACGACCCAGGCGGTACAGCGCCCCGAGCGTCTCCTGATACATCGGCCCGCAATTCCAGCGAAACGCCACGGAACGATCGACCACGCCGATGGCCTCGACCTTGCCCAGCGCGGCCACCAGCGCATCGACCGGGAAGGGGCTGAAGGTCTTGATCTTGATAATGCCGACCCGGGTTCCGGCCTGACGCGCCTCGTCCACCGCGTCCTTGGCGGCGCCGGTCATGCTGCCGATGGTCATGAGGGCGATTGTCGCGTCCTCCATGCGGTACTGCTCGACCAGCGGCGCGTAACTCCGGCCGAAGCACCGCGCGTATTCCTCGTGCACCTCGGTGATGACCCGCAAGGCGTTTTGCATGCCCTGGCACTGGCCCTTGCGATAGCGGACGAAGGCAGAGGGTCCCTTGCCGCCCGCGCCACCGGTGAGCGGATCGACCCCCATCGGCCGCAGCGGGTCGAGCGCGGCATGCCAGTTGACGTTCTTCACGCCCATGAAGGCATCGACTGCCGCCTGCTCGGGCACTTCGACGCGTGCCGAGCCGTAGGACAAATAATTGCCGTCGACGCAGATATTCACCGGCAGCATGACATCATGGTGCTCGGCGATCTTGAAGGCCATGATGGTGGTATCGAGCACCTCCTGCACCGATTCGCAATAGATCTGGATCCAGCCGACCTCCCGCACCGTCATCGCGTCCTGGTGGCCGCCCCACACCGACTGCGGCGTGATGCCGTCGCGGGTGACGATAGTCATGACGATGGGCAGGCGCATGCCCGATGTGCGGAAATATGGCTCGAACATGAAGGCCAGGCCCGGCCCGCAGGTCGCCGTGTAGGTCCGCCCGCCCGCCAGCGAGGCCCCTTGCAGCACCGACAGCACCGAATGTTCGCCTTCCGCATCGACGATGTCGGCGTCAAGCCGACCGTCGGCGACGAGCTTGGCGACATGCTCGACCAGGCTCGATTGCGGGGTGATCGGATAAACCGACACCATGTCGGGACGCGCCAGCGCCACCGCCAGCGCCGCCGCCTCGTTGCCCTCGCAGACGATGTACCTGGGCTTGGTTGCGGACCGCTCCAATGTCGCCGTGCTCATGCTCCGGCCTCCTCGACCATGGTGATCGCCCGTTGTGGACACTCGTTGGCGCAGATGCCGCAGCCCTTGCAGGTGGCCAGGTTCATGTCGAACCATGCCGGCTTCTCCACGATGCACTGCACGGGGCAGTAAAGCCAGCAGATCGCGCACTTGACGCACTTGTCGCGATCGACCACCGGGCGCATGCTGCGCCAGTCGCCCGGCAACATCGGCGTGATTTCGGTGGCGATCGGGCACAGGTCGTCGGGCACGCCGGCCGCGGCCGGATCGAACATCGGATAGGCGCGATGGCAGCTCATGCCGCGACCCGCCGTTCGATGCGATGGACTTCGGTTTCGTCGTAGCCCCGTTGCAGGGCGGTCAGGTTCTGTTCCAGCCCGGCATCGCGGAACTCGGAATCCCTCAGCGCCTGCTTCAGGGCTTCGAGCTCGACCACGCCAGTCGTGCGCGCGAAAGCCCCCAGCATCAGCGTGTTGGTGATCGGGCGACGAAAGATTTCCATGGCGATCTTGACCGCGTTGCACAGGCCGACGGTGCCGACGGTATCGGGCAGCTTCAGTTCCGCCAACGGCTTGGCGGTAGTCTGCACCAGCGTCCCGCCCGGCTTGAGGCCGGCGAAGATATTCACCGAATTGACGATCGTGGGATCGATGCAGATCAGGCAGTCCGGCTCGGTGATGTTGGTCATGCGCCGGATCTCCTTGTCGTCGGTGCGCAGATAGGCCACCACCGGCGCGCCGCGACGCTCAAAGCCGAAGGAAGGAATCGCCACGGCATGCTTGCCGGCCGCGACCAGTCCCGCCGCCAGGATTCCCGAGGCCATCACCGCGCCCTGCCCTCCCCGCCCATGCAGACGGATTTCGTACATCACGCCTCCTCCGACTCGCTTCTCATCCGCGAGCAGCCATCCGTTCGATCGATCGACGCTTCAACGCGTCAGCCACGTACTCCACTGCCAGCCCGGCTTGACCGCCGGCCCCGCCTGGCCCTTGCCCCTGACCGGCTGCTTGGGCAAGGCGAAGCCCTGGGTGAAGGCAGCCCGGCAGACCAGCGTGTATTTCATCCACCATCCACCAGCCAGCGCCAGTATCCCGGCCAGCGCCACCAGCAATGGTACCGCCATGAGCACGGCCGCGAAGACGAGCGCGGCCGGAACCGCATTGCCCGCCCAGATGAACATGGTGGCCATGTCGCCAAAGGCCTTGATCGTCCCGCTCGGCGCGCCGTCGCTCCGCAGGGCGGCGAAGTAGCGGCGCCAGGCCCACAAGCGCCAGAGACAGAACAGTAGCAGCAGAGCCGCCGGGTAGCGCCACCACGATGCGCCCCATGCGAGCAAGGCGAGCAGACCGGCGCCTTCGGCAAGACCAGTCGCCAGGACCAACGACAGGCAGTTGGGATGGCGCCACGCGGGGATCCCCTTGTTGGCGGCGAGGATCCGGCCCTGCGCATAGATGAACATCAAGCCGAGCAGTCCGGTCGCGGCCACCGCCGGCAGGGTGCCGTAGACTATCGCCACGACGCCGACGCACATCGCGAACAACGCGACATAGGCTTCCCGGGTCATCCACGAGCTACCGAAATGACGAAAGACGTTCAGCGCGCGCCAGGGGCGGCCAATCTCAAACCATACGCAGGTCAGGCCGATACCGATCATCACCAACCCGGCCGCCAACGGTAGCCGCTCGTCGAGGCCGAGCCAGACAGCGAGCACGGTCGCGTTGGCGAGCAGGCCGCCGCCGGCGCCGCCGGCGATGAAGTTGCCGGCCGCCCGCCAGTCCCAGTTGCCCTGACGGCGCGGCGCAATGCGTTCAACGGAGCGCGCGGGGGTGGTCATCGCTGATCCAGCAGGTAATGTACCGAAGGCGCAGTGCCCAACTCCTCGTGCATGCGGAACGACTCATTGTCGGCCAGCAAGCGCGCAACGTTGCTTTCGGGGTCGAGCACGTCGCCGAAGTGCATGGCGCCGGAAATGCATGAGTTGACGCAGGCTGGCGTGACCTCGTGATCGCGCCCCGGCACCTGGCCGGTACGTTCCGCCAGGTCGATGCGATCCTTGCAAAAAGTGCATTTGGTGGCGACGCCAATCCGCTGATCGTCGGCCCGCGCCGCCTCCGAGGCGATCGGCTGCGAGCCGTAGGCGTAGCGTGGTTCATGCACGATCGAGCGCGCATCGTAGGGGCAGGCCATGATGCAGTTGGCACAGCCGATGCAGATGTCGTAGTCGATGGTCACCAGGCCGTCGGCCCGCTTTTTCGTCGCCGTCGTCGGGCAGACCTCTTCGCATGGCGGGTTGGCGCAATGCATGCAGGCGACGGGAACGAAGCTCCTGCGCACGTCCGGAAACTCGCCGCTTTCCAGGTCGAGAACACGGCGCCACTGGACGCCGGGTGGCGTCGCATTGGCGCTCTTGCAGGCGGCGGTGCACGTCTGGCAGCCGACGCAGCGACGCAGGTCGATCACCATGGCGTAGCGTTTCATGCCGCCACCGCCTCGACACGCCGCACCGCGACGCAGACGATGTCCGCCCCGGAGCCGGTGGCATCGGTGAGATCGAGCGACATCGGCGCGATGGTGTTGAGGCTGGGCATGCCGAGATCCTTGGCGTAGGGCGTCGCCCAATGATCGAACTGTCCGATGATGACCAGCGTGTCGGGACGCACTCCTTGCGCGAGCGTCGCCCGGCCATAAGTGGCGCCGATGTGCGACCGGACTTCGATGCGATCGCCATCGGCGATGCCCAGGTTCGCCGCGGTGTCGGCGTTGATGATGACACCGGTATGGCCGCGGACATTCTGGGCAATCTCGCCCATCATGGCGATGGCCGCGTTGCCGCCGGCGTGGTACTGCATGCTTTTGGTCGTCAGCAGCCAGAAGGGGAAATCGGCGGCCTTGGCGCCAGACTTCTCCAGGTTGCGAATCCAGCGCGCCGGGACATCGTGCCACTCGGGCAGGGCCTGGTATTCGGCAAGCTGCTTGTTCCACCAGTTCATGCTGCTCTCGTGCATGCGCCGGCCGAGTTCGCGACCGGTGCGCAGCAGACGCTCCTGGTAAGGCAGCTCGTAGCGCAGGCCCTGCCGCGCCAGGGTCGGCGTCAGATACCACTCGAGACGGGATATCGGCACGGTGTAGAAACCATGCTCGCGATACCAGTCGATGCCGTGTTCCTCGCGGCCTTCGGAGAGCGTCAGGGTGGCGACACGGCAAACCGCGTCCCATATGCGTTCCGGACTGGGCTCGCCGGCCAGGCTGAAGTCGTAGCCGTCGCCCTTCAGCGGCGCAACCCCGGCAACGCCCTTGTTGATCGCGCTCACGTACTTGTCGAGCAAGCCGCAGCGCTTGGCCAGTTGGGTGGCGATCCAGGTGAAGTCGCGCGCCTCGCCCTGCGGTTCGACCGCCTTCTGACGCAACGCCACGCCCTTGTAATCCCAGAACTGCTCCATGTACTTGGTGCCGCCGACACGAATCATCTGCTCCGACTCGAGATCGGTGGCCTCCGGCAGCAGCACGTCGGCCATGTAGTTGGTCTCGTCGATGGTGTAGGCAAAGCAGGCCATGAAGGGAAACTTCGCCGCGATCTCGGCGAGGTGGCGGGTGTCCCAGAAGGAAATCGACGGGTTGGAGCGATAGACCAGCCAGACATCGGGCAAGGTCGGCATCGGCAGGCTCCAGTCATCCGGCCGCTCGCCCTGGAACATCCACGCCAGTTGTGTCGGTCCCAAGGCCTGACTCCAGGCGCCGTTGTTGCCGACGATGGGCACCAGGGTCTGGTGCAGGTTGCGCGTCGCCGGCGTGGTCTGCCATTCCTCCTTGCTGGTCGGATTGAAGTACTGGACCATGAAACCATCCTCGCCCGACGCCACCGAGAGATGCCGGTTGTCGCGCGTCTTGTTGAGACGCACCGTGGTGCCGAGCAGGCCGCCGGGATTCTCCAGCGCGCCGACCAGGGCCGCCAGCACCGTGCGCGCCCAACAGCATTCGTAGGCTCCCCAGCCGTTGTTCACCGACTTGCCCAACGTCACGGCCACGGGACGCAGCGGCAGCACTTGGCCGTCGATAGTGATCGTCGCGCCGATGCTCGCCGCTTCCAGATACTCGTTGGCGATGCGACGGATGGTCGAAGCCTTGACGTCGCAGACGCCTTCGGCCCATTCCGGCGTGTATTTTTCGATATGGCGCGCCAGCATCTCGTAAGCGGTCGCACCCGCCACGTCGCGATATACGCGACGCTCCTTGTCAGCATCGACGGCGACGGCCTCGGTCACGCGGAAACTGCCGGCGACCGCCGGCACCGCGCCCGGCGTGTCGTGCGGAACGGCGTGCGCGGTGGCCTCGTCCCAGACGAGCGGCTTGCCGCTGACCGGATCGCGCAGGTAAAGGCCATCGGGGCCGACCAGATAGGGGGAAGCCGTGCGATCGCGCAGGAACGGCACATCGAGTTTCGTCAGGCCATGCTCCCTGATCAGCACGTGGATCAAGGCAAACAGGAAGGCCGGGTCGGTTTTGGGCCGAATCGGCACCCATTCCGCCGAACAAGCCCCCGTGGTCGACAGATGCGGCTCCACCTGCACCCGCTTGTAGCCGCGCACGCGCGCATCGGCATGGCGGATCACGGCACACGGACCGCCGGTGACGTCGACATTGGCGCCAACCGCGATGTTGTAGCGGCAATGCGGAGTATCGGCGGCAACCGTGAAGGCGCGATGCCAGAACTCACCGTACAGGTGCTCCGAATGCACGCACTTGACGCCTTGCCCGGAACCGAAGCTGTAATCGACCGGCCCCCAGGCCGCCAGGAAGGCCGGGAAAGTGCCCATGTAGTTCGATGGCGTGCCACCGTGACCAAGACTAACCGCCAGGCGAGGCAGCCCGGACTCGTCGATCAGGCCCTTGGCCCGCGCCGCCGCGAGCTTGTCCGCGACCAGGTCGAGCGCCTCGTCCCAGGAAATCGGCACGAAGCCCGGATCCTCGTGACGTCCTTTCTTCGGGTTGGTGCGCTTCATTGGCGTGCGCACGCGATTCGGGTTATAGGTCTTCTGCACCAGGCCGTAGGCCTTGACGCATACCCGGCCTCGCGCCGGATGCACTTGCTCCGCGTCGAAGTTGGGTTCGATTTCCGTGGCGATGCCGTTTTCGACCTTCACCTTCATGAAGTCGGGACCCGCCACGCAGTTGTAGCAGTAGCTCGGAACGCGCTTGGTGCCGGCGTTGTCAGCCATGCCCGACCACCACCATAACCACCGGATCAAGGCAAACGCCTTGCGGACTGGGAAGCACTCGCCTTACCTGCCGACACCGACTGTCCAACTGATGTCTCCTCGATTATCGCCTGCGTTGTCGCCGCATTTTTCCATTTGTCGATACATGATACAGAATATTTAAAGTTGCAACAACTATTTTGTATCATCTCAAAAAACAGAAAACACTAATAGATGTATTTCTTGGCTACCAAAAACGTTATATGCTTATAATTAATATGTTACTGTGGCATTAAGGCAGATACATGCGATACATCAGTTAGAATTTTAGTTAATCATATCGTATCTTTGTAATCCAATAATGACGGCCTTACGGCTAGGGAGATGTCCATGAAAAGCACTTTGACCACGGGCGCGTCGGCCACTCGCCAGATCACCATTGATACCCCGAGGACCATCGATTTCCTTGGCGAAAATCTGCGCGTGTATGCAACGCCGGAATTGGTGCGCGATTTCGAGATTAGCTGCCGGGAGTTCCTGCTCGGTCACACCGATTCAGGCGAGGATTCGGTCGGTACCGGCATCAGCATTTCCCACGGCGGGGCAACGCTGCGCGGCATGACCGTGACCATCACGGTCACGGTGGCGAAGGTCGAGGGACGGTCGGTGACCTTCGATTTGCTGGCCCGCGATGATCTCGAAGAGATCAGTCGGGGCACTCACTCCCGTTTCGTCGTCGAAGTGGAGAAGCTGCGCGCCAAGGTTGCCGCCAAGGCGGCGAAAATCGGCGGCTGATCCACGACGAGGGCTTGGTCCCGGTCAGGGAGCGACTATCGGTCGGCAGAGCAACGACCGCACGGAAATTGGCGATGATCGGGTAGTCGGCCGATCCGCCCGACGGCGATAACTCCTGTTCCAAGTTCACTCGAACAGCGTGGCCACCCTGGCCACCACTTCATCCATGATGTCTTGCGGGAGCGCATCCACCTTGCGGGCATTGCGCGCGGCCAAGTCGATGACGCGCGGTTGATCGCACCGCACGATGCCGGTTGTCTTGATGCCGGCGATCGGCACGGCAAAACCAAGCCGCCGCCGCGCGAAGTCGCCTCCGCTTGTGATGGGCAGAATCACCGGCAGCTTCGTGGCTTCGTTGAATTCGGTAGGCGATACCACCAGCACCGGCCGGCTCCCGCTTTGCTCGTGTCCTGCCGTTGGGTCTAGCGAAACGAGGTAGATATCCCCGCGCTTCATACCAACTCGCCACCCACGGCTGGTGCATCGATCCATTCCCGTTCGCCGGCTGGCTGCGGCTGAGTGTAGTCGGACATGGCCAGCAGTTCCGCAAGCGTGTAACGGGGCCTGGGTTTGGGCTCGACAACCAAGCGGCCGCGATCCACTGCCAAGCCGACAGTCGCGCCAGCTTGCAGGTGCAGTTGGTCAAGGAACGCGGGAGGTACAGCTAGCATGACCGAGCCGCCGACCTTGCGCAAGTTGGTGGTGTGCATGATGCCCTCAAAGGATCAAGTTATATTTGAGTATAACTTTATGCATTCAGCGCTGCAAGCACTTACAGCCCGACCGACTTTATTCGCTCCAGTCACCGGAGCGCTTTTGGCCTATTCGACGGTCACGGACTTGGCGAGATTACGGGGCTTGTCGACATCCGTGCCCTTGACCAGCGCGGCATGATAGGCCAGCAGTTGCAGCGGTACGACATGCAGCACGGGCGACAGCAAGCCGTAGTGCTCGGGCAGACGCAGGATGTGCACGCCTTCGGTCTCCGGCACTTCCGAGTCGGCGTCGGCGAAAACGTAAAGTTCGCCGCCGCGGGCGCGGACTTCCTGCAGATTGGACTTGAGTTTCTCCAGCAGCGGGTCATTGGGCGCCACGGAGATCACCGGCATCTCGCCGTCGACCAGCGCCAGCGGACCGTGCTTGAGTTCGCCGGCCGGATAGGCCTCGGCGTGGATGTAGGAGATTTCCTTGAGCTTGAGCGCACCTTCGAGAGCGATGGGATAGTGGTGGCCGCGGCCGAGAAAAAGGGCATGGTGCTTGCCGGCGAAGCGGCCGGCCCAGCGCTCGATCTCGGGCTCCAAAGTCAGCGTTCGTGACACGGCGACCGGCAGGTGGCGCAAGGCGGCCAGATGCTTTGCCTCCTGTCCCGCATCGAGACGGCCACGCTGCTTGGCCAGCACCAGCGCCAGCAGCGCCAGGGCGGCGAGCTGCGTGGTGAAGGCCTTGGTCGAAGCCACGCCGATCTCGGGGCCGGCGCGGGTCAGGAACTTGAGCGCGGCCTCGCGGATCAGCGCCGATTCGGGCACGTTGCAGATCGTCAGCGTCTTGGTCATGCCCAGCGCCTTGGCGTGCTTGACGGCGGCCAGCGTGTCGGCGGTCTCGCCCGACTGCGAAATCGCGACGACCAGCGTGCCCGGATCGGCCACGGAGTCGCGATACCGGTACTCGCTGGCGATTTCGACCTGACAGGGCAGCCCCGCCAACTGCTCGATCCAGTAACGCGCGACCAATCCGGCGTGGTAACTGGTGCCGCAGGCGACGATGAGCACGCCGCGCGTATCGCGCATGATGTCCGGCGCGGCGGTGCCGAACAGGTTGGGCGAAAGACCGGCGCCGCCGGTGATCATCTCCAGCGTGTTGGCCAGCGCCTGCGGCTGCTCGAAGATTTCCTTCTGCATGTAGTGGCGGTACTGGCCGAGTTCGACAGCGTCGGCCGACAGGCTCGACTCGAAACTCGGCCGCTGCGCGACACTACCGTCCGGGCGGACGATGCGGACGCCATCGCGGCGGAGCTCGGCGACGTCGCCATCCTCGAGATAAATCATGGTGCGCGTCACCTGGAGCAGCGCGGCGGCGTCCGAAGCGGCGTAGTTGCCCTGCTCGCCGAGGCCGAGCAGCAATGGCGCACCGTTGCGGGCGACGACGATGCGTTGCTCGCCTTCGTGAAGCACGGCGATGGCATAGGCACCCGCCAGCCGGATGCTGGCCAGGCGCACGGCATCGAACAGGTCGGGCGCCGACTTGAGGGTTTCCTGGAT
>OEIV010000599.1_pt1 | contig 19046 bp, 14 predicted proteins | sample 1539231 | NCBI WGS metagenome assembly OEIV01 (sample SAMN03794762, study PRJEB22550) | activated sludge metagenome | feature: wastewater treatment plant; material: activated sludge; isolation source: Wastewater treatment plant of a petroleum refinery complex | place: Argentina: Buenos Aires ...
ACCACAACGCCTACGTGGTGAACCTGAACAACCTGCAGAAGGGCACCGAGTTCGAGTCCATGACGCTCGAGGAGATCGTCAAGAAGTCCAGCGGCGGCATCTACAACAACGCCGCCCAGGTCTGGAACCACACCTTCTTCTGGAACTGCATGAAGCCCCAGGGCGGCGGCGAGCCGACCGGCGCGCTGGCCGCGGCCATCAACGCCAAGTGGGGCAGCCACGCCGCCTTCCGCGAGGCCTTCGTCAAGAGCGCCGTGGGCAACTTCGGCTCCGGCTGGACCTGGTTGGTGAAGAAGGCCGACGGCACCGTGGACATCGTCAACACCGGCGCCGCTGGCACGCCCCTGACCACGGCCGACAAGGCGCTGCTGACGGTGGACGTGTGGGAGCACGCCTACTACATCGACTACCGCAACCTGCGTCCCAAGTTCGTCGAGACCTTCCTCGACAAGCTGGTCAACTGGGACTTCGCGGCGAAGAACTTCGGCTGATCGCCCCCTTGCCGGCCCCGAAAAGCCACCGACAGGTGGCTTTTTTGTGGTCTGATCCGCCCAGATTCAGCGCCAGGAAAGCGCCAGTAGCTTCCAAAATCATAGTAATCGACAGGCGCCGGGTCCGCCCTTCAGGTGGCTGCGGCGGCCTGGCCGGTGCGCCGCCGGCGCAGTCGGGCGCCGCGGTTTTCTTGACGACGCTCAAGCATGACCCTGTCTGGCCGCGGGATGATCACAGCCGGTGCCGGTCGGTGGCGATCCGGCGGTGATTCGCGCCGCGCGATGCGGCGCGCTGCAGGAGGGTGCTCGTGGGTTTCAAACCGCTTCCGATGGCCATCGCCGTGGCCCTGGGTCTGGTCATCGGCTTCGTGATTCCGGTGCCCGAAGGGGTCACGCCCAATGCCTGGCACCTGCTGGCGCTGTTCGTCGGCACCATCGCCGCCATCATCGGCAAGGCGCTGCCCATCGGCGCGATCTCGATGATCGCCATCGCCCTGGTGGCCCTGAGCGGGGTCACCAACGACAAGCCGGCCGGCGCCATCGGCGACGCGCTGAGCAGCTTCTCCAACTCGCTGATCTGGCTGATCGGCGTGTCCATCATGATCTCGCGCGGCATCATCAAGACCGGGCTGGGCGCGCGCATCGGCTACCTGTTCATCGCCGTGTGGGGCAAGAAGACCATCGGCATCGCCTATTCGCTGGCGCTGTCCGAGCTGATCCTGGCCCCCGTCACGCCCAGCAACACGGCGCGCGGCGGCGGCATCATCCACCCCATCATGCGCGCCATCGCCGGCAGCTACGGCTCCGACCCGGAAAAGGGCACGCAAGGCCGCATGGGCCGCTACCTGGCGCTGACCAACTACCACGCCAACCCGATCACCTCGGCCATGTTCATCACCGCCACCGCGCCCAATCCGCTGGTGGTCAAGCTGATCGCCGACGTGACAGGCGCGCAGATCAGCCTGAGCTGGGGCACCTGGGCGCTGGCCATGCTGCTGCCGGGCCTGGTGGCGCTGGCCGTGATGCCGCTGCTCATCTACCTGCTGGAGCCGCCGGAGATCAAGAGCACGCCCAACGCCATGCAGTTCGCGCGCGAGAAGCTGCGCGATCTGGGCCCCGTCAGCCGCGGCGAGCTCATCATGCTGGGCGTCTTTGCCGTGCTGCTGGTGCTGTGGGCCGGCATTCCGGCCTTCATCTTCGGGCCCGGCGCGGCGGTCGACCCGACCACCACGGCCTTCATCGGCCTGTCGCTGTGCCTGATCACGGGCGTGCTGAGCTGGGACGACGTCATCAAGGAAAAGAGTGCCTGGGACACCATCGTCTGGTTCGGCGCGCTGGTGATGATGGCCACCTTCCTCAACAAGCTGGGCCTGATCGCCTGGTTCGCCAAGGGCATCGAGACCGGCATCGGACACCTGGGCCTGGGCTGGGTCGGCGCCAGCGCGCTGCTGATGCTGGCCTATCTGTACGCGCACTACATGTTCGCCAGCACCACGGCGCACATCACCGCCATGTTCGCCGCCTTCTACGGCGCCGGCTTGGCGCTGGGCGCGCCGGCGCTGCCGTGGGCGCTGATGATGGCGGCTGCCTCCAACATCATGATGACGCTCACCCATTACGCCACCGGCACTTCGCCCGTCATCTTCGGCTCCGGCTACACCACGCTGGGCGAATGGTGGAAGACCGGCTTCGTCATGAGCGTGCTGCTGATCGTCATCTGGCTGGTGGTGGGCGGCGCCTGGTGGAGGCTGCTGGGCTACTGGTGAGCGGCCGGCGGCGCATCGGCGGGCCGTGCCGGGTGTCATTTGCCACAATAGCGCCGGCCTGGCGCGTCGCTGTGAGCGCCGCGTCAGGAACCCATGCGAACATGCCGCGCGCACGCCACCCGCGTCACCCGCGCGGCATGCCGACAACGACCATCGGAGATACCCTCATGAGCGACAAATCCCCCACCATCGTCTACACCCTGACCGACGAGGCGCCGCTGCTGGCCACCGCCTCGCTGCTGCCCATCGTGAGCGCCTTCGCGGCGCAGGCCGGGATCAAGGTCGAGACGAGCGACATCTCGGTGGCCGGGCGCATCCTGGGCCAGTTTCCCGAGTGCCTGAGCGAGGCGCAGCGCATGCCCGACAACTTGTCCGAGCTGGGCAAGCTGACGCTCAAGCCCGAGGCCAACATCATCAAGCTGCCCAACATCAGCGCCTCGGTGGCCCAGCTCAAGGCGGCCATCGCCGAGCTGCAGGGCAAGGGTTACCCGATTCCCGACTTTCCCGAGAACCCCAGGGACGACAAGGAAAAGGACATCCGCGCGCGCTACAACAAGTGCATCGGCAGCGCGGTGAACCCGGTGCTGCGCGAGGGCAACTCCGACCGCCGCGCGCCGCGCGCCGTCAAGGAGTTCGCGCGCAAGAACCCGCACAGCATGGCCGAATGGAGCCAGGCCTCGCGCTCGCACGTCTCGCACATGCACCACGGCGACTTCTACCATGGCGAGAAGTCCATGACGCTGGACAAGGCGCGCGACGTGAAGATGGAGCTGATCACCAAGAGTGGCAAGACCATCGTCCTGAAGCCCAAGGTCAGCCTGCAGGACCGCGAGGTCATCGACTCGATGTTCATGAGCAAGAAGGCGCTGGTGGCCTTCTATGAAAAAGAGATCGAGGACGCGCGCAAGACCGGCGTGATGTTCTCGCTGCACGTCAAGGCGACGATGATGAAGGTCTCGCACCCCATCGTCTTCGGCCACTGCGTGAAGATCTTCTACAAGGAGGCGTTCGCCAAGCACCAGAAGCTGTTTGACGAGCTGGGCGTGAACGTGAACAACGGCATGGTCGATCTGTACAACAAGATCGCCACGCTGCCGCAGAGCCAGCAGGACGAGATCAAGCGCGACCTGCACGCCTGCCACGAGCACCGCCCCGAGCTGGCCATGGTCGATTCGGCCAAGGGCATCACCAACTTCCACTCGCCCAACGACGTGATCGTCGACGCCTCCATGCCCGCCATGATCCGCAACGGCGGCAAGATGTGGGGCGCCGACGGCCGCCTGAAGGACGTCAAGGCCGTGATGCCCGAGAGCACCTTCGCCCGCATCTACCAGGAGATGATCAACTTCTGCAAGTGGCACGGCGCGTTCGATCCGCGCACCATGGGCACCGTGCCCAACGTCGGCCTGATGGCCCAGCAGGCCGAGGAATACGGCAGCCACGACAAGACCTTCGAGATCACCGAGGACGGCGTGGCCAACATCACCGACATCAACACCGGCGAGGTGCTGATGAGCCAGAACGTCGAGACCGGCGACATCTGGCGCATGTGCCAGGTCAAGGACGCCCCCATCCGCGACTGGGTCAAGCTCGCCGTCACGCGCGCGCGCCAGTCGGGCATGCCGGTCGTGTTCTGGCTCGACCCCTACCGCCCGCACGAGGCGCAGCTCATCACCAAGGTCAAGATGTACCTGCATGAGCACGACACCACCGGCCTCGACATCCAGATCATGAGCCAGGTGCGCGCCATGCGCTTCACGCTCGAGCGCGTGATCCGTGGTCTGGACACCATCAGCGCCACCGGCAACATCCTGCGTGACTACCTGACCGACCTGTTCCCCATCATGGAGCTGGGCACCAGCGCCAAGATGCTGTCCATCGTGCCCCTGATGGCCGGCGGCGGCATGTATGAGACGGGAGCTGGCGGTTCTGCCCCCAAGCATGTGCAGCAGCTGGTGGAGGAAAACCACCTGCGCTGGGACAGCCTGGGCGAGTTCCTGGCGCTGGCCGTGTCGCTGGAGGACCTGGGCATCAAGAACCACAACGCCCGCGCCAAGCTGCTGGCCAAGACGCTGGACGCCGCCACCGGCAAGCTGCTGGACCACAACAAGGGCCCGAGCCCCAAGACCGGCCAGCTGGACAACCGCGGCAGCCACTTCTACCTGGCCATGTACTGGGCGCAGGAGCTGGCCGCGCAGACCGAGGACGCCGAGCTGGCGGCCAGGTTCGCCTCGCTGGCCAAGGTGTTGACCGACAACGAGGCGAAGATTGTGCAGGAGCTGGCCGACATTCAGGGCAAGGCGGTGGACATCGGTGGCTACTACATGCCGGATGCTGCCAAGCTGGCCCAGGTGATGCGTCCCAGCGCCACCTTCAACCAGGCGCTGGCCGCGCTGGCCGGCTGACGGGGCGCACGCCGCCGTGGCGGCCGTGAGACCCGGGGCGCGGCGTCAGCCGCGCCATTTTTCGTGCGCGTCGCCGGTTACCGGCAGTGCGTTCTGCTGCTTACAGGAATCAGGCCTTTTTGGGCTGTTGGCCAGGTCAGACATGCGCCAGCAGCTACAAAATTAATAGTCATCGTGGCCCCGACTTGCTGAACGGCCCCCCGCCCAGGCGGTGCCCCGCTTTCACATGGCGCTGTGCGAACCAGCCCTGGTTCATCTCCAGCACGTAGCGCACCGGCTTGGCCGAGCAGTGGCTGGTCTCCTGAAGCGGCTGCATGTCGGCCAGGTTGACGATGGTGCCGTCGTCGGCCACGAAGGCGGCGGTCAGCGGGATCAGCGTGTTCTTCATCCAGAAGCACTGCACGCCGGGCTCCTCGAAGCTGAACAACATGCCCTCGTGCGTCGGCATGTCCTTGCGGTGCATCAGGCCGATCTGTCGTTGCGCGGGGCTGCTGGCCAGTTGGGCGTCGATGCGGTGCATGCCGGCCGTGAGCGTGGTGCGCGGCAGATCGAGCTGCGGCTGGCCGGCCGGCGCGCCCTGGGCGAGTGCGGCATGGCAGGCCAGCGTGGTCAGGACGATCGACAGGTGGCGACGCAGGAAGGCAGGCATGGTGGCAACGAGAAGTGGGACGGGGCATGAGAGCCGGCGGCGAGCTGATGGTTCACCCGCGCCGGCGCGCCAGCCGCATTGTCGCCGCCACGCGCGCCGCCCAGGCCGCCGCCGCCGGGCGGTGGCTAGAATCGATTCCGCCCAGTGCGCCATGCCCGCGGACATCGGCGCGCAGCGTCTGGCCCATCCAGCTTGGAGACCCCACCCATGTACCAGCACATCCAGGTGCCTGCCGGCGGGCAGAAGATCACCGTCAACGCCGATTTCTCGCTCAAGGTCCCGGACCAGCCGATCATCCCCTTCATCGAGGGCGACGGCACGGGCGTGGACATCACCCCCGTGATGATCAAGGTGGTCGACGCGGCGGTGGCCAAATGCTACGGCGGGCGGCGCCAGATCCACTGGATGGAGGTCTACGCGGGCGAAAAATCCACCCGCGTCTACGGCCCCGACGTCTGGCTGCCCGAGGAGACGCTGGCGGCGCTCAAGGAATACGTGGTCTCCATCAAGGGGCCGCTGACCACGCCGGTGGGCGGCGGCATCCGATCGCTCAACGTGGCCCTGCGCCAGGAGCTGGACCTGTACGTCTGCCTGCGCCCGGTGCGCTACTTCAAGGGCGTGCCCTCGCCGGTCAAGGAGCCGGAGAAAGTCGACATGGTGATCTTCCGCGAGAACAGCGAGGACATCTACGCCGGCATCGAGTGGGAGGCCAGGAGCGCCAACGCGCGCAAGCTGATCCGCTTCCTGGTCGAGGAAATGGGCGTGGGCAAGATCCGTTTTCCCGACACCTCCGGCATTGGCGTCAAGCCGGTGTCCATCGAGGGCACCGAGCGCCTGGTGCGCAAGGCCATCCAGTACGCCATCGACAACGACAAGCCCAGCGTCACCCTGGTGCACAAGGGCAACATCATGAAGCACACCGAAGGGGGCTTTCGCGACTGGGGCTACGGGCTGGCGCGGCGCGAGTTCGGCGCCGAACTGCTGGACGGCGGGCCGTGGTGCCAGTTCAAGAACCCGAAGACGGGCCGCGCCATCGTCATCAAGGACGCCATCGCCGACGCCTTCCTGCAGCAGATCCTGCTGCGCCCGGCCGAGTATTCGGTGATCGCCACGCTGAACCTGAACGGCGACTACATCAGCGACGCGCTGGCGGCGCAGGTGGGCGGCATCGGCATCGCGCCGGGCGCCAACCTGAGCGACAGCGTGGCCTGCTTCGAGGCCACCCATGGCACGGCGCCCAAGTACGCCGGCAAGGACTACGTCAACCCCGGCTCCGAAATCCTCAGCGCCGAGATGATGCTGCGCCACATGGGCTGGACCGAGGCGGCCGACCTGGTCATCGCCAGCATGGAGGCCGCCATCCAGAGCAAGCGCGTCACCTACGACTTCGCCCGCCTGATGGAGGGTGCCGTGCAGGTCAGTTGCTCCGGCTTCGGCCAGGTGATGATCGACCACATGTGACGGCAGGCGGCGCCTCGGCCGCCACGGGCCCAAAAAAATCCCGAGCCAGGCTCGGGATGGGCGTCGGACTGCGCGGCCTTCAGTGGGGCAGCGCCGTCGGGTCGGCCGCGATCGACGACCCCGGCAGTGGCGCCGTCAGGGCGCCCAGCGGATCAGCGCGAATCCGCGTCGCCAGCAGGCCCTTGGGACCCTGGTTGACCTCGTAGCTGACGCGGGCACCTTCCTTCAGCGTCTTGAATCCGTCCATGTCGATGGCCGAAAAGTGCGCGAACACGTCCGGACCGCCGCCGTCCGGCTCGATGAAGCCGAACCCCTTCAGGTCGTTGAACCACTTGACTTTTCCTTCGGGCATGTCTTGTCTCCTTGTGTCTTCCGTCCGGCTGCGAGTGTGCGGGAAGGATTTTGTCCTTGTCAACCAGCGCCGTCCGTCGCCGGTGATCCATGCCGGTGCCGGTACGCCGGGTGTCCGAAACCCCGACGGCGCCCGCCAGTCAACGGTCTCATTAGAATGATTTTCATGGCAACTACCCCTCCGACACGTTCCCCGGCGCCGCCGGGTCCCGTGGCCCCCGTCCGACAACCCGACGGTGGCGGCGACGTGGTGCTCGAGCGCGTGCCACAGAAAGTCAAACCGCCCCAGATGTACCAGGTGGTCATGCTCAACGACGACTACACGCCGATGGAGTTCGTGGTGGTCGTCATCCAGGAATTCTTCGGCAAGGACCGCGAGAGCGCGACCCAGATCATGCTCAAGATCCACCTGGACGGCAAAGGCGTCTGTGGCGTCTATTCGCAGGACGTGGCCGCCACCAAGGTCGAGCAGGTGCTGGACGCGGCGCGCCAGGCCGGACACCCGCTGCAGTGTGTCAGCGAGCCGGTGGACTAGGGCCATGGCGTTGAATATCACCGAACTTCCCCCAACTGTCGCTGTCAAAGCCTCGCGAAAGTCGTAAGCTAGAGGCGCTAAAGGAACCACACCATGATTGCCCAGGAACTGGAAGTCAGCCTCCACATGGCCTTTGTCGAGGCCAGGCAGCAGCGCCACGAGTTCATCACCGTCGAGCATCTGCTGCTGGCGCTGCTGGACAACCCCAGCGCCGCCGAGGTGCTGCGCGCCTGTGCCGCCAACATCGACGATCTGCGCAAGTCGCTGACCAACTTCATCAAGGACAACACGCCCCAGGTGGCGGGCAGCGACGAGGTGGACACCCAGCCGACGCTGGGCTTCCAGCGCGTCATCCAGCGCGCCATCATGCACGTGCAGTCCACCGGCAACGGCAAGAAGGAAGTCACCGGCGCCAACGTGCTGGTGGCGATCTTCGGCGAGAAGGATTCGCACGCCGTCTACTACCTGCACCAGCAGGGCGTCACGCGCCTGGACGTGGTCAACTTCATCGCCCACGGCATCCGCAAGACCGACACCCCCGAGGCCAGCAAGCCCGCCGAGGGTCAGGCCAGCCCCGGCGAAAGCGAGGAGGTCAGCGAAAAATCCGAAAAGGCCTCGCCGCTGGAGCAGTTCACGCAGAACCTCAACCAGCTCGCCAAGGACGGCAAGATTGACCCGCTGATCGGGCGCGACTACGAAGTCGAGCGCACCATCCAGATCCTGTGCCGCCGGCGCAAGAACAACCCGCTGCTGGTGGGCGAGGCTGGCGTCGGCAAGACGGCGATCGCCGAAGGCCTGGCCTGGCGCATCACCGAGGGCACGGTGCCCGAAATCCTGGCCGAAGCCACGGTGTACGCGCTCGACATGGGCGCGCTGCTGGCCGGCACCAAGTACCGCGGCGACTTCGAGCAGCGCCTGAAGGGCGTGCTGAAGAACCTCAAGGACCGGCCGAACGCCATCCTGTTCATCGACGAGATCCACACCCTGATCGGCGCCGGCGCGGCGTCCGGCGGCACGCTGGACGCGTCCAACCTGCTCAAGCCGGCGCTGTCCAGCGGCCAGCTCAAGTGCATCGGCGCCACCACCTTCACCGAATACCGCGGCATCTTCGAGAAAGACGCGGCGCTGTCGCGGCGCTTCCAGAAGGTCGACGTGGTCGAGCCAACGGTGGCCGAGACGATCGACATCCTCAAGGGTCTCAAGAGCCGCTTCGAGGAGCACCACGCCGTCAGGTACGCCACCGCCGCGCTGCAGGCGGCGGCCGAGCTGTCGGCCAAGTACATCACCGACCGCCACCTGCCCGACAAGGCCATCGACGTGATCGACGAGGCCGGCGCGGCCCAGCGCATCGCCCTGGCCAGCAAGCGCAAGAAAACCATCGGCAAGCACGAGATCGAGGAGATCGTCGCCAAGATCGCCCGCATCCCGCCGGCCAGCGTCTCCAACGACGACCGCAGCAAGCTGCAAACGCTGGAGCGCGACCTGAAAAGCGTGGTGTTCGGCCAGGATGCGGCGCTTGACGTGCTCGCTTCCGCGGTCAAGATGGCGCGCTCGGGCCTGGGCAAGGGCGACAAGCCGATCGGCAGCTTCCTGTTCTCCGGTCCCACCGGCGTCGGCAAGACCGAGGCGGCGCGCCAGCTGGCCTTCATCATGGGCGTCGAGCTGATTCGCTTCGACATGTCCGAGTACATGGAGCGCCACGCCGTCAGTCGCCTGATCGGCGCGCCGCCGGGCTACGTCGGCTTCGACCAGGGCGGCCTGCTGACCGAGGCCATCACCAAGAAGCCGCACAGCGTGCTGCTGCTCGACGAGATCGAGAAGGCGCACCCGGACATCTTCAACGTGCTGCTGCAGGTGATGGACCACGGCACGCTGACCGACAACAACGGGCGCAAGGCCGACTTCCGCAACGTCATCATCATCATGACGACCAACGCGGGCGCCGAGACCATGAACAAGGCCAGCATCGGCTTCACCAACGCGCGCCAGCAGGGCGACGAGATGGCCGACATCAAGCGCCTGTTCACGCCCGAGTTCCGCAACCGGCTGGACGCCATCGTCAGCTTCAAGGCGCTGGACGAGCAGGTCATCCTGCGCGTGGTCGACAAGTTCCTGCTGCAACTTGAGCAGCAACTGGCCGAGAAGAAAGTTGAAGTCACCTTCACCGACAAGCTGCGCAAGTTCCTGGCCAAGAAGGGCTTCGATCCGCTGATGGGCGCGCGCCCCATGCAGCGCCTGATCCAGGACACCATCCGCAAGGCGTTGGCCGACGAATTGCTGTTCGGCCGCCTGCAGGACGGCGGGCGCCTGACGGTGGACCTGGACGACAAGGACGAGGTGCGGCTCGACATCACGCCGCTGCCCAAGAGGGAGCGTGCCAAGGGGTCGGAGCCGGCCGAGCCGGAAGAAGAGCTGGCAGCCGACTGACCCGAGCGGTCGGGCCTGACCACCGGGCAGCCCGCCAGCGATCTGGCGGGCTGTCGCGCTTTCAGGGCGGCCCGGGCGCGCGCAGCGACGCTACCATCGTCGCCAGCCCTTCGCGGTAGGGCGTGACGCGAAAGTCCGGATAGCGCGCCATGAACTTTTCGCTGCTGAAGACGTAGTCCTGCTGGTTCTGGTACAGCATCTCGCCGACCTCGCGCAGCAGCGGCATGGCCAGGCCCAGTGCGCGCACCAGGGCCACGGGCAAGCGCTGCACACGCGGCGGCGCACCCAGCAGGCGGGCGCTTTCCATGAGCAGCTCGCGCGGCGTCGGCGCCGGGCTGGCGGTGGGCAGGTGCCAGCTTTGCTGCCACGCCGCCTCATCCAGCGCCAGGCGCGCCAGCGCACGCCCCGCGTCCAGGGTGTAGGTGAAGCTGTGGCGCGCGTCCGGGTCGCCCAGCCAGAAGGCCGCGCGGCCTTGCAACTGCCTTTCGATGGCGGCCGAGTAGAGGATCGACAGGCGAACGTGAGGTCCGTAGAAATCGGCGCTGCGGGCGACCAGCCAGCGCAGGCCGCGCTGCGCGCCGGCCTGCCGCAGCAGCTCGAGCAGACGGGCGCGCACACGGCCCTTGCGCGAAGGTGGGTCGATCGGGTGGGCCTCGCGCATCGGCACCTTCAGGGGCCGTGGTCCGTAGGCGTAGAGGTTGTCGAACCAGATCAGCCCGGCGTCGTGTGCCAGCGCCGCGTCGATCGCGTGGTCCATGATGCGCGGCCAGTCGCGCTCCCACACGGCGCTGCGATAGGCCAGGCCGAGCGTCAGATACAGGTGGCTCGTGCCCTGGGCGGCGGCACGCAGCGCGCGGCCGTCCAGGGCATCGAGCGCCTGGTGCGGGACGTCGTCGTGGCCAGCGGGTTGGCTGCCGCGGCTGGCCAGCACCACGTCCTGGCCGTCCTGGCGCAGCGCCAGGGCGGTGGCGCGGCCGATCGCGCCGTCGCCGATGATGAGGTGGTGCATCTGGGGCATGGCAGTGGCTCCGTTTCCTGCTGGGCGCCATCATGAACCCATCGCCCGATCCTGCAAACCGTGGTGGCGCACTCGTTATGCTCTCAGCATGAGCGTCCCCACCTTCGTCTGGCACGATTACGAGACTTTCGGCACCCACCCGCGCCGCGACTGGCCGGCGCAGTTCGCCGCCATCCGCACGGATGCCGAGCTGAACGAGATCGGCGAGCCGCTGATGCTGTACTGCCAGCCGCCGCAGGACCGTCTGCCCGAGCCCGAGGCCTGCCTGATCACCGGCATCACGCCGCAGGAATGCGCGGCCAAGGGCCTGCCCGAGCACCAGTTCGCGGCGCGGATTCACGCCGCGCTGGCGCAGCCCGGCACCATCGGCGTGGGCTACAACTCGATCCGCTTCGACGACGAGGTGACGCGCTTTCTGCTGTGGCGCAACCTGATCGAGCCCTATGGCCGCGAATGGCGCGACGGTTGCAGCCGCTGGGACCTGCTCGACGTCATGCGTTGCGCCCACGCGCTGCGGCCCGAGGCCATCGAGTGGCCCCAGGGCGAGGACGGCCTGACCAGTTTCAAGCTCGAACGCCTCACGGCCGCCAACGGCCTGGCGCACGAGATGGCGCACGATGCGCTGTCGGACGTGCGCGCCACCATCGCCCTGGCGCGCCTGCTGCGCCAGCACCAGCCCAAGCTGTTCGACTTCTGTCTGGCGCTGCGCAGGAAGGACCGCGTGGCCGAGGAGCTTGGCCTGCCCACCACCTTGCGCGACGCGCGGCCGTTCCTGCATGTGAGCGGCCGCTTCGGTGCCGCGCGCGGCTGCATCGCCGTGATGGCGCCGCTGGCCATGCACCCGACCAACAAGAACGAGCTGCTGGCCTGGGATCTGGCCGCCGACCCGAGCGAGCTGGCCGACCTGAAGCCCGACGCGCTGCGCGCGCGCCTGTTCACCGCCAGCGCCGATCTGCCCGAGGGCGTGACGCGCCTGCCGATCAAGGGCGTGCACCTGAACAAATCGCCCATCGTGATCGGCAACCTGAAGACCCTGCGCCCCGAGCTGGCCGAGCGCTGGGGCATCGACTTCGGTGCGGCGCAGGCGAACTTCGAGCGGCTGCGCGCGCTGCCCGACCTGAGCGCGCTGTGGCCCCAGGTCTACGCGCGGCCAGCCGCCGCCGAGCCGGTGGACGTGGACGAGGATCTGTATGGCGGCTTTCTGGGCGACGCCGACCGCCGCCGGCTGGAGCGCCTGCGCACGCTGGATGCACGCGAACTGGCGCTGGCGCGGGCCGGTTTCGACGACGAGCGGCTGGCCGAGCTGCTGTGGCGCTACCGCGCGCGCAACTTCCCCGACACGCTGACGACGCAGGAGCGCGCGCGCTGGGAAGCGCGTCGCGCCAGGCGTCTGCTGGATGGCGCGGACGGCGCGCTCACCGTGCAGGGCCTGTTCGATCGCATCGACGCGCTGGCCGAGTCCGACCTCGATGAGCGCCAGCAGGCCGTGCTGGGGGCCCTTTACGAGTGGGCCGAGCAGATCGCGCCGACACCCGATTAGCTATCAAAAACAGAGCTTCTGACGCTGATTGGAAAAGGCCTTGAGCCGGAATGTTTCATAATCACGGCAATTCCCAGGCGGCCCGGACCAGGCGCAGCCACATGCCTGCCGTGGTGGTGTAGCCGACGCTGCCGGCACTGACCCGGCCCTCGGCGTCGATCACGATGAAGGCCGGCACGGCTCGGACGCCGTAGCGCGCCGCGATCGCGCCGTCCGGGTCCACCACGGTGGCCCAGGGCAGCTGGCGGCGCTCCAGCTCCCGTCGCACGGCGGTCACGTCGCCCGAGCGCATGGCCACCGTCAGCACCGGCCAGTGCCCGGCCACCTGGCTGACGTTGTCCTGCTCCAGCTTGCACACCGGACACCATTCGGCCCAGAAGTTGAGCGCCACCGGCTGGCCGGGGTGGGCGGCGCGCCACTGGGCGAGCGACAGCTGGGCGTCCGGCCGCGCGCTGACGGCCGCGGCGTTGAAGTCCGGTGCGGCGCCGCGGGACACATCGCGCGTCTGCCACGCCTGCACCGCCCACAGCAGCGCCAGCAGCAGCGCGCCGTCGCGCGCCCAGCGTGTCAGGCGCGCGCGCCAGGGCGGGGCGGTCGATGGCCGGGGGGCGCGGGATAGGGAAGGCACGGGGCGGCAGGCGCGGTCGAAACCGATAGTATTGACGCTTTTCCCGCTGCCGGGTGCTGACCCGCTGGCTGGCGGGCCTGTCCCACCGTCACCCAGGAGCGCGCCGATGAGCACACCGACCAAGTACCTGCTGCAGGAAAGCCAGATCCCGAAGTTCTGGTACAACATCCAGGCCGACCTGCCCAAGCCCATGCCGGCGGTGCTGCACCCGGGCACGCTGCAGCCGATCGGCCCGGCCGACCTGGCGCCGCTGTTCCCGATGGCCATCATCCAGCAGGAAGTGGCCACCGAGCGCGAAATCGAAATCCCCGAGCCGGTGCGCGAGGTGTTCCGCCTGTGGCGCCCGGCGCCGCTGTTTCGCGCCCACCGGCTCGAAAAGCTGCTCGGCACGCCGGCCAAGATCTTCTACAAGTACGAGGGCGTCAGCCCCGCCGGCAGCCACAAGCCCAACTCGGCCATCCCGCAGGCCTTCTACAACGCGCAAGAGGGCGTCAAGCGGCTGTCCACCGAGACCGGCGCCGGCCAGTGGGGCAGCTCGCTGGCGCTGGCCGGGCAGATCTTCGGGCTCGACGTCACCGTCTACCAGGTGCGCGTCAGCTACGACCAGAAGCCGTACCGCCGCGCGCTGATGGAAACCTACGGCGCGCGCTGCGTCGCCTCGCCCAGCAACGAGACCGAGTATGGCCGCGCCGTGCTGGCCCAGCGCCCGGACCACCCCGGCAGCCTGGGCATCGCCATCAGCGAGGCGGTCGAGGTGGCGGCCAAGAACGACGACACCAAGTACGCCCTGGGCTCGGTGCTGAACCACGTGCTGCTGCACCAGACCATCATCGGCCTGGAAGCCATGGAGCAGATGCACATGGCCGACGCCTGGCCCGACGTGCTGGTGGGCTGCACCGGCGGCGGCAGCAACTTCGCCGGTCTGGCCTTCCCGTTCATCGGCCACGGCCTGCGCGGCGGCCCCAAGCCACGCATCGTGGCCGTGGAGCCCGCGGCCTGCCCCTCGCTCACGCGCGGCAAGTACGCCTACGACTACGGCGACACCGGCCACATGACGCCGCTGACCAAGATGCACACCCTGGGCAGCACCTTCACGCCGCCGGGCTTTCACGCCGGCGGCCTGCGCTACCACGGCATGGCGCCGCTGGTCAGCCACGTCAAGGAACTGGGTCTGCTGGACGCCGTGGCCTACACCCAGGGCGAGTGCTTTGCCGCCGGCGTGCAGTTTGCGCGCGCCGAAGGCATCGTGCCCGCGCCCGAGGCCAACCATGCCGTCAAGGGCGCCATCGAAGAGGCGCTGCGCTGCAAGCGCGAGGGCAAGGCCGAGACCATCCTGTTCAACCTCAGCGGCCATGGCCACTTCGACATGGGGGCGTACCAGGCCTACTTTGCCGGCCAGCTGAAGGACGAGGCCTACGACGAGAAGGAGCTGGCGCAGGCCCTGTCGGGCCTGCCCGCCGTGCCGGCCTGAGCCGGCCGAAGCGGGCGTCGGCCCGCGCTGCACAGTCACCGACGGCCCCGCATTCCCAAGGGGCTGCCACCCGGCGGGCAGGGTGCCGCCGGGACTGACTTAGAGCGCGAACACTTTCTTCAGGAACGTCACCGCGGCGGAGGCCGCCTGGTCGCGCGCCTTGGTGTTGCCTTCCACGTTGGCGCCCATGGCCCGGCAGCTCTTGAGCGCTGCGTTGTACGCCTCGCCCTGCAGCCGGGCCCCGGTGCCGCGGTCAAAGGCCTGGAAGTTGTCGATGTCGATCTCGATCGGGCAGTCCGCGGTGGTCTTGGTGGCGCGCGCCAGGAAGTGGCGCCGGGTGTCGTCGCCGTCGAACTTGTGGTGTACGCCCTCGATGGCGACGAACTCCACCGGCGTGCCGGCGGCGCGGATCTTGTCGGCGTAGTCCTGGCAAGGCTGGATCGGCGTGTAGTCGTCGGCCGTCCCGTGGAGGAACAGCATCGGCGCCCTGGAGAACACCCCCGGCCTGACCACCAGCCGGAAGATGTTGGTGCAGCCACCGGCATAGGTCGGGATGAAGGCCGCGTAGCGCAGGCCGTCGGGCAGCTTCTGCGCGCCGATCAGGCGCTCGACGGCGGTGCGCAGCACGGCGGTGCCGCCGCGCGAGAAGCCCATGATGGCGATGCGGTTGCGGTCGATGCGCGGGTGCGTGGCCAGCAGCCGCAGCGCCGCGAAGCTGTCGGCGACGTCGGCGCTGAAGGGCGTCTGCGACTGATCCTCCACCGTGCTGCTGACGCCGCGCGGCCCGAACATGTCGATCACGAACACCGCGATGCCGGCGCCGTTGAACTGCTTGGGCCAGTAGTTCAGCTGGGCCGGATAGACGCCGCCAGAGCCGTGCACCAGCACCACGGCGGGCACCTTGTCGGCGCCCGGCGGCAGGTACAGGTGGCCCAGGATGTTGACCGCCTCGCCGCTCTTGTTGCCCTGCAGCAGCTCGCCCAGCGTCTTGGGCGTCCAGCTGGCAAAGGCGTAGACCCCGTTGCCGGGACCGTCGGCCAGGCTGGTGACGACCGCTGGCTGCGCGCGCGCCGCAGCGGCGCCCAGCAGCACTACCGACAGCGCCCATGCCCACCAGCACCTGCGCGCCAGGACTTGCATCAGAGCCATGATGTCCTCCCGAGTGACGGATGAGGAAACCCAGTGTAGGACGATCGCTGGCGCTGCGAAAGGGGGCTGGAGGTGTCGAGGGTGGGGTCAGATGTCGGCGCCGAACACTTCCAGCAGCCGGTCCAGCCCGCCCATGTCGATCGCCACCCTGGCCTGGTCGCGCACGCGGGGCTTGGCGCGGTAGGCCACCGACAGGCCGACGGCGCGCATCATTTCCAGGTCGTTGGCGCCGTCGCCCATGGCGATGGCCTGGCTGGGGGAGCAGCCGATCAGGCTGCACGTGGACAGCACCGTCTCGCGCTTCATGGCGCCGTCGCAGATGTCGCCCCAGCTCTGCGGCTGGATGCGGCCCGTCAGGCGCCCGTGCTCGATCTCCAGCAGGTTGCTGCGGGCGAAGTCCAGCGCCAGCCGGTCGCGCAGGCGGTCGGCGAAGTAGGTGAAGCCGCCCGACACCAGCAGCACCTTCAGCCCCGCCGCCTTGCAGGCCAGCACCAGTTCGGCGGCGCCGGGGTTCAGGCGCAGGCGCGCGCGGTAGACCTGCGCCAGCTCGTCGACCGACACGCCCCGCAGCAGCGCCACGCGGCGGCGCAGGCTGTCCTTGAAGTCGGTGATCTCGCCGCGCATGGCCGCCTCGGTGATGGCGGCCACCTCGGTCTTGCGGCCCACGGCGTCGGCGATCTCGTCCACGCACTCGATGTTGATCAGCGTCGAATCCATGTCGAAGGCGATCAGCCGGTAGTCGGACAGGCGCAGGGGCGGCTGGACGCCGCGCAGCACCAGGCCGGGGCTGATCTCGCGGGCGTCATCGGGCAGTTGGGCGAGGTTCATTTGCTATTGATAATGTAGCTGCTTGCGCTTGCCAGACAAGCGCTGCCGGCCAAAATCACTTCGATTCATGAGGACGGGCCGCGGAGAAAGCGGAACAGGCGCACCGCCGGCTGCGTTTCGGGCAGCACGTAGACCACGCCGGTGGCGCGGCCGAACAGGGGGTCGATCACGCGGTCGTAGAAGTCGGCCGGCAGGTTGATGCAGCCAAACGAGATGCGCTTGTCGGCCGTGCCGGACGACTGCAGGCGCTCGGGTCGGCGCTCGCCTGGCACGTCGCGCACCCGGTGCATGGACAGCGCGGCGTCGTAGTCCAGCCAGACGATGTCCTCGCCCCGGTGGTTGCGCCCGGGCTCGGTGACGTAGCGGCCGGCGCTGGTCACCTTCTCGTGCGGCCGCACGCGCGACAGGGGGCGCGTGCCGATGTCGGCCGGTGCCACGTCGCCGCGCGCCTGGCCGAGCAGCACCGGGCTGTTGTCCACCAGCCGGCCGCCGCGGTCGAACACCCATACGGTGGCCGCTGGTTTGTCTACCACGGCAAAGGCGCGGCCGCCGGCGTCGCCGGCATGCACCACGTCGTCGGCAAAGCGGCGCGCCACGTCCTCGCCCATGGCCTGCGTCGCCGTGGCCGCGAGGGCCAGGCTGGCGGCGGCGGCGCATCGGGCCAGGGGGGTGGGGCGTGTCATGGTGGGCAGCGGTATGGGGGCGATGCCCGGTTTATACGGCAGCTACGGCGGGTTGGGGCGCCGCCACCGGCTGCCCCAGGCTGCGCAGCACGTCGCGCACCAGGTGGGCGCGCGCCGTCGGGTCTGGCAGGGCGCGCTCGATGCGCAGCTTGTCGTTGCCGGCCAGCTTGATGTGGCGGTTCTTCTGGATCAGCCCGATGATGGCCATCGGTTCGATCGGCGGGTTGGGCCTGAACGTGATGTGGATCACGCCCGGCGCCGCGTCCACCTTCTGCACGCCATAGGGGGCGCTCAGCACGCGCAGGCGGTGCACGTCGATCAGCGTCTGCGCCTGTGTGGGCAGCTTGCCGAAACGGTCGACGATCTCTTCCACCAGGGCGTCGATCTGCTCGTTGCTGCGCGCGGTGGCCAGCTTCTTGTAGAACGACAGGCGCAGGTGCACGTCGCCGCAGTAGTCGCCCGGCAGCAGCGCGGGGGCGTGCAGGTTGATGTCGGTGGCGGCCTGCATGGGCGCCAGCAGGTCGGGTTCGCGGCCGGCCTTCAGGCTGCGCACGGCCTCGGCCAGCATCTCGTTGTAGAGCTGGAAGCCGATTTCCATCATGTTGCCGCTCTGGTTTTCGCCCAGCACCTCGCCGGCGCCGCGGATTTCCAGATCGTGCATGGCCAGGTAGAAGCCGCTGCCCAGCTCCTCCATCTGCTGGATCGCCTCCAGCCGCTGTGTGGCCTGCTTGGTCAGGCTCTGCATCTCGGGCACCAGCAGGTAGGCGTAGGCTTGGTGGTGGCTGCGGCCGACGCGCCCGCGCAGCTGGTGCAGCTGCGCCAGGCCGAAGCGGTCGGCGCGCGCGATGACGATGGTGTTGGCGGTGGGCACGTCGATGCCGGTCTCGATGATGGTCGAACACAGCAACAGGTTGAAGCGCTGCGCCACGAAGTCACGCATCACGCGCTCCAGCTCGCGCTCGGGCATCTGGCCGTGGGCGATGGCGATGCGCGCCTCGGGCAGCAGCTTTTCCAGCGCCTGGCGGCGGTTCTCGATGGTTTCGACCTCGTTGTGCAGGAAGTACACCTGCCCGCCGCGCTTGAGCTCGCGCAGCACCGCCTCGCGGATCACGCCCGTGCCTTCGTCGCGCACGAAGGTCTTGATGGCCAGCCGGCGCTCGGGCGCGGTGGCGATGACGGACAGATCGCGCAGCCCTTCCAGCGCCATGCCCATGGTGCGCGGGATGGGGGTGGCGGTGAGCGTGAGCACGTCGACCTCGGCGCGGAACTTCTTCATCGCCTCCTTGTGGCGCACGCCGAAGCGGTGCTCCTCGTCGATGATCAGCAGGCCCAGGTTCTTGAACTGGGTTTTTTCCGACAGCAACTTGTGCGTGCCGACCACGATGTCCACGCTGCCGTCCTGCAGGCCCTTGAGGGCAGCCGTGGTTTCCTTGCCGGAGGCAAAGCGGCTCATCTGCGCCACCTTGACCGGCCATTTGGCCAGGCGGTCGATCAGTGTCTGGTAGTGCTGCTCGGCCAGCAGCGTGGTGGGCGCCAGGAACGCCACCTGCTTGCCGCCGGTGACGGCCACGAAGGCGGCGCGCAGGGCCACCTCGGTCTTGCCGAAGCCGACGTCGCCGCACACCAGGCGGTCCATCGGCCGCG
>OEIV010000601.1_pt1 | contig 19022 bp, 20 predicted proteins | sample 1539231 | NCBI WGS metagenome assembly OEIV01 (sample SAMN03794762, study PRJEB22550) | activated sludge metagenome | feature: wastewater treatment plant; material: activated sludge; isolation source: Wastewater treatment plant of a petroleum refinery complex | place: Argentina: Buenos Aires ...
GGCATGAAGGAGGCGTTCTCGACCGGGTCCCAGAACCACCAGCCGCCCCAGCCGAGCTCGTAGTAGGCCCACCAGCTGCCGAGCGCGATGCCGAGCGTCAGCGCCAGCCAGGCGGCGAGCGCCCAGGGCCGCACCCAGCGGGCCCAGGCTGCGTCGATGCGGCCTTCCAGCAGGCCCGCCACGGCGAATGCGAAGGTCACCGAGAAGCCGACATAGCCGACATAGAGCAGCGGCGGATGGAAGGCGAGGCCAGGGTCCTGGAGCAGCGGGTTGAGGCCGCGCCCGTCGAGCGGCACGGCCTCGAGCCGGGCGAAGGGATTGGAGGTGAAGGCGATGAACAGCAGGAAGGCGACGGCGACCAGCGCCTGCACGCCCAGTACGCGCGCCTTCAACGTCGCCGGCAGGTTTCGTCCGAACAGGGCGACCAGGCCGCCGAAAAGGGCCAGCATCAGCGACCACAGCAGCATCGAGCCCTCGTGGTTCCCCCAGGCGCCCGCGATCTTGTAGAGCATCGGCTTGGCCGAATGCGAATTGGCGGCGACGACGGCGACCGAGAAGTCCGACTGCACGTAGACCGCAACCAGCGCGCCGAACGAGATGACGAGCGCGCCCATGCCGGCGATCGCGGCCAGCACGGCGGATTCCATCAGGCGGGGCGCGGCGCGCCAGCCGCCGAACAGTCCGGCCGCGGCCTGGTAGACCGACAGCGCCAGCGCCAGCAGCATCGTGAACTGGCCGATCTCGGGGATCATGGCGCCGGGGCCTCCGCCGGCGCCTCGCCCTCTTTCCAGTGGCCGGACTTCTTCAGTGTGTCGGCGACTTCGGGTGGCATGTACTTCTCGTCGTGCTTGGCCAGCACCTCGTCGGCGCGGAAAACCCGCGCCTCGTCGAATCTGCCCTGCGCGACGACCCCCTGCCCCTCGCGGAACAGGTCGGGCAGGATGTCATTGAAGACCACCTTCACCTCGGCATTGCCGTCGGTGACCGCGAAGACGATGGGGCCGCCTTCCGGCTTCTGGACGCTGCCCGGCATGACCAGTCCGCCGATCCGCAGGCGCTGTCCGGTCGCGAGCTGGCCGCTGTCAAGACGTGCAAGAGCGTCCTGCGGCCCGTAAAAAACCACAATCGAGTCCCGCAGTGCGAACAGGACAAGGGCGGCCGCAAGCCCCAGAATCGACAGCCCGCCGGCCAGAAAGGCGAAACGGCGCTGTTTACGGGTCACTGGCGGTCCTCTTGAATGACGATATGCCGCACGGGGTTGCGTGCGCGGGGAACCTATAGGAGCAAGGGTCGCCTTGCCAGTGAGGGAACAATGAAAATCCGTCTCGTCCCGGGCGTAGTCGCCGCCGGTCTCGCCGTCCTCCTGTCGGCCTGCGTGCCGGAGTTCGCCAACCCGCTCAGCGGCGGCGCGCCGGCCGATCCCGCCATCATCGGTTCCTGGAGCGCCAAGTCCGAGACCGACGACGAGGCGATGCGCCTCGACATCTCGGCCGTCGAGGGCGGCATCCAGATGGTCATGCGCGACTCGTCCGAGGAAGGCGCCGAGGAGATCACTTTCAAGGGAACCACCGCCGAGATCGACGGCGTGCGCTACGCCAATCTGACGCCTGTCGGCGAGGAGGTGGCAGCAGGCACGGGCTACATGATCTTCCGCTATGCGCCGAAGGGCGAGGCGATCGAGGTCTGGACGCTCGACGTCAAGGCGATCGCGGCGGCGATCGACACCGGCAAGCTGGCCGGCACGAATTCCGGAACGGGCATCGACCTCCAGTCGAAAGTCTCGGCCGACGGCGCGGCCGTCGCCGCCTTCCTCGCGACGCCCGAGGGCCAGGCGGCGTTCCGCTCGGGCCCCGGCGATGTCCTCACCATGACCCGCGTGCCCTGACCGGCGCGCCACACCAGGAGAACAGCTCATGCTCAAGACATTCGGCGCCCGCCTCGCGGCGGGAGCGGCCTCGATGGCGCTCATGGTCTTCTCCGCCCAGGCAGGGGAACTCCAGCTCAAGCGGGTGATGCTGTCCTCCGGCGGCGTCGGCTATTTCGAGAACCAAGCCGAGGTCGACGGCTGGGAGACGATCGAGGTACCCGTGCGGCTCGACCAGGTCGATGACGTGCTCAAGAGCGCCGTCATTTTCGACGACGAGGGCGGCAGCGGCGTCATCGAGCTGCAGGGCCGCGATTCGCTGGCGGAGATCTTCCGGACCATGCCGGTCGGTCCCGACGCCTTCGCCTCGCCGGCCAGCCTCTACGGCGCGCTGCAGGGCGAGGAAATCCACATCTCCGAACCGGTCGAGGCGACCGGACGGATCGTCTCGGTGGTCGAGGAAAGCGCGACCGACGCCAACGGCAACGCCGTCACCCGCCATCGCATGGCGATCATGACCGAGGACGGGCTCGTCCAGTTCGTGCTCGAGGACGCGCGCGGCATCAAGTTCACCAACGAGGCGCTCGACCAGAAGGTCAACGGGGCTCTGGCCGCCCTGGCGGCCAACCGCCAGCGCGAGCTGCGGACGCTGAAGATCACGGCGCGCGGCGACGGCAGCCGGACGCTCACCGTCGGCTTCGTCATCGAGGCGCCCCTGTGGAAGACCTCGTATCGCCTCGTCACCGGGCCCGACAACAAGACCCGGATGCAGGGCTGGGCGATCATCGAGAACGCCAGCGGCCAGGACTGGAAGGATGTCGAGCTGACGCTGGTCAGCGGCAATCCCGTCACCTTCCGCCAGCAGCTCTACGACAAGTACTACGTGGCCCGCGAAACCGTTCCGGTCGAGGTGCTGGGCCGGGTGATGCCGCAGCGCGACGAGGGTTCGGTCGGCGGCGTCTCGAAGGATACCTATGACGGCGGCAGCGGCGCGGCCGACCGTGCGGCATCCTACGCCGAACCGGCGCCGGCGCCGCCGCCGCCGCCGCCCGCCCCGGCCGCCGTCGCCTACGAGGAATCGGCGATGCCGTCGGAGCCCGGCAATATCGCCGCCAACAGCCAGGAATCGGCGACCGCCGTCGCCTTCACGCTGCCCAATGCGGTCAGCGCCGGCTCGGGCCAGTCGCTCGCCGTCCCGATCATCGACCGCGAAGTGCCGGCCGAGAAGATCTCGCTCTACAGCCCGGCGGTGCACGGGACCAATCCGCTGGCCTCGATCCGGCTGATGAACGACACCGAGTCGGGCCTGCCGCCCGGCATCGTCACGCTGTTCGACACCTCCGCCGGCACCACCACCTATGTCGGCGACGCGGTGATGGGCACGTTGCCCCAGGGCGAAAAGCGCATGCTGTCCTTCGCGCTCGACCAGAAGACCAGGATCGACACGACGCAGAAATCGGAATCGAACCTCACCAGCGCCAAGATCACCAAGGGCGTTGTCGAGCTCCAGTCGCTCACCCGGCTGACCTATTCCTATGTCGTGAAGGCTCCGGCGAACGAGGATCGCGCGCTGGTGCTCGAGACGCCGCGTCACTACGACATGGAGCTGAAATCGCCCGATCCCTCGACGGTCGAACTGACGTCGAACTCGGTGCGCATTCCGTTCAGCGTCGCCGCCGGCCAGACCGGCCAGCTCGACGCGACGTGGGAACGCATCGACTACCAGTCGATGACCCTCGCCACGCTCGACATGAACTCGGTGCTCTACTACGCGGCCGACGAGCGCCTGTCGGAACAGCAGCGGGCCGCCTTCAAGCGGGTCGCCGAGCTGAAGTCCGAGATCGACCGGATCGACGGCGAGATCGCGGCGGCCAGCGCCGAACGCGACCGCCTGTTCGCCGAGCAGGAGCGCATCCGCCAGAACCTGGCGGCGGTGCCGGAAGGCAGCGATCTGCAGCGCCGCTACCTGCAGACCCTCGCCGAGCAGGAAGACCGCCTGGCGACGCTCGCCCAGCGGCTCGTCGAACTCCAGGTCGAACGCGACGGCGCGAAGAAGGCGCTCGACGACTACGTCGCGACGGTGACCCTCTAGGCAAGCTTCTGGCGGAGGGGCGTCACCCCTCCGCCACCAGCGCCGCCAGTTTCTTCGGCGCGACGTTGCGATAGGACATCGCAAGGGCATGGCGCAGCGACGCCGCGTCCGCCGCCCGCAGCCGCACGATGGTCCAGCCCTGGCGCCCCCAGGCGCCGGGTACCGTGCGGTAGAGATCGGGCCGCACCTCGGTCATCATCGCCTGCTGGTCCGCCGTCAGCTTGACGACCATGTGGGCATCCGCCTCGTCCATGGTTGCGAAGATCTTCTTCGCCACGCGGAACGAGGCCTTGTGGAAGTGCAGCTGTTCGACGGCCTCGGGAAAGGTCGTCGCCAGCCCGCGCGCCTGCGCCGGTGTCATGCTCATGCCTCCCTCCGCCGCTCGACCAGGGCCAGCAGCATCGCCGCGACGGTCAGGCCGGCGGCCAGAACGAAGACCGCGCCGGGAAAGAACACCGGCGCGGCGGGCGACGAGAAATAGCCGAGCGTCTGGGTCATCGCGAGCGGACCGGCGATCTCCGCCAGGGCGGTAAGGCTCGCCAGCGCGCCCTGAAGCTCGCCCTGCTCGCTCTCGCTCGTGCGCTGCGACAGCAGAGCGTTGATCGAGGCGTAGCCGACGGCGCTGAACGCCCCGATCGTCCAGATCGGATAGATCATCCAGCCCTCGGTCGCGAAGATCGACGCGGTGAACTCGAACAATCCGGCGCAAAGCCCGACCATCAGGGCTTTGCGTTCGCCCAGCGCCTTGACGACCGGACCGATCAGCAGGATCTGCGCCAGCACCATCGTGGTGCCCGCATAGGCGAGCGACCAGCCGATCTCGGCGGTGCCCCACTCGAAGCGGATCCTGGCATAGAACGGCCAGGTAGCGGGGTAGACGACGCCCGCCAGCATCCACAGGAAGAAGACCCCGGCCAGCAGGCCAAGTCCGGGCAGGCGTGTCAGCGCCCGGAAGGCGCCGAGCGGGTTGGCGCGGGCCCACCGGAACGGCCTGCGCCGCGCCGGCGCCAGCGTCTCGGGCAGCACGAAGAAGCCGTAGGCGGCGTTAAGGAGCGCCAGACCAGCCGCGGCGAAGAACGGCGCGCGCGGCCCCAGATCGGCCAGCAGCCCGCCGAGCGCCGGACCGAGGACGAACCCCGCGCCGAACGCCGCGCCGACCATGCCGAAGGCGGCCGCGCGCTTCTCGGGCGGCGTGATGTCGGCAAGATAGGCATTGGCCGGCCCGTAGATCGCGCCGGTGATCCCCGCGACCGCCCGCCCGACGAACAGCCACACCAGGCTGGGCGCGAAGGCCATCAGCAGGAAGTCCAGCCCGAATGCCGCCATGCAGATGAGCAGGACGGGCCGGCGCCCGAAGCGGTCGCTGAGATTGCCCATCAGCGGCCCGCACAGGACCTGCATCACGGCGAACAGGGCCGCCAGATAGCCGCCGACCACCACCGCATGGTCGTATCCCCGGCCGTCGAGCGCGACGATCAGCTCAGGCAGGACCGGGATGATGATGCCGAATCCGATCGCGTCGACCAGGACGGCCATAAAGATGAAGAGGCGCGCTTGACGGGGCGGCGGAGCGGTCATGGGCCGAGACTAGCGGCGCCGTGGCGCGCCGTCTTGGACCCGTGTAACCCATGCGACGGAAGCGCGCGCCGCGTGCGTTAGACGGCCGGGAGACCTCAGACCATGCATGCTGCCCGGCACGTCGCCGCCCTCTTGCTGATCCTGCTCGCCTGGACCGTCCCGGCCACCGCCGCGCCCTACAAGGCGGACCCCGGTCCCTTCGCTGTGGAGAGCGTCCTCGGAACCTGGCACGACGCGGCGCGCGAGCGCGACGTGCCCTACAAGCTCTATCTGCCCGCCGGCGCGCCGGGCGCCCGTGCGGTCGTCGTCTTCAGCCACGGCCTCGGCGGCTCGCGCGAGGCGGCCGGCTATCTGGGCCAGCACCTCGCCTCCTGGGGCTATGTCGCGGTCCACATCCAGCATCCCGGCTCGGACGAGTCCGTCTGGGCTGGGCTCGTCGGCCGCGAAGCCGTGATCGCAGCGCTGAAGGAGGCGGTGAAGGACGTGCGCGTCTCGCTCGACCGCTTCCGGGATGTCCCCTTCGTGGTCGACCAGCTCGAACTGATGACCGCGCCGGGCGGGGCGCTCGCCGGGCGGCTCGACCTGACGCGGCTCGGCATGTCGGGACACTCCTTCGGCGCGGTCTCCACGATGATCGCCGCCGGACAGAAGATCGGGCGGGGCGGCCGCTACCAGTTCAAGGAGCCGCGCTTCAAGGCGGCGATCGCCTATTCGCCGAACAAGCCGATGGGCCGGGTGAGCCTTGAGGAAGCCTACACCGACATGACGCTCCCGATGCTCCATTTCACCGGGACCGAGGACATGAACCCGCTCGATCCCGACCAGCCGGCCAGCGACCGCCAGATTCCGTTCCGCACCATCCCCGCGCCCGGCCAGTATCTGATCGTCATCCAGGGCGGCGACCACGCGGTGTTCGGCGGCCGCGAGCGGCGGGACGGCGCGAGGCCGGACGACGCGCGCGACCACCGCCTCATCCAGGAAGCCTCGATCGCCTTCTGGGACGCCTATCTGTCGGGCGACGCTGCCGCCCTCGCCTGGCTGCGCGGCGAGGGAGCCCGCACCGAGCTTGGCGAAGAGGCGACGATCGAGATGCGGAACTAGGGCTCCAGCCCCAGTTCCCGCGCCTTGGCCGCCAGCGCCTCAAGCGCGGCGGGATCGTCCTTGAAGATCTCGCGCGCCTTGGCGAGGGCGGCCAGCGCCTTGTCGCGCTCGTCGAGCTTCACATAGGAGGTGATGAGCAGCAGCCAGCCGTCGAGATTCTCGGGCTCGGCCGCCAGCTTCTCGGCGAGGCCGTCGACCATCCCCCGCACCATGGGATCGTCGGTCACCTCCGGCGCATTCAGTTCCGCCAGCTTGGCCTCGACCAGCGGACGCTGCGGCGCGTCGGCCGCCAGCTCGGCGAGCAGCGCCTCGAGATCCGCCCTCGCCCCCGCGGTGTCGCCGTTCTGCGCCTTGTGCAGCGCCAGATAGTAGCGCGCCGGCTCGTCCTTCGGATCGATCTTCAGCGCCGTCTCGAACGCGGTCCTGGCCTCCGCCGTCACACGGCCGCCCGCCGCCAGGGCCAGGACCTCGCCATAGGCGCTCCAGAGATCGGCCGGCGCCTCTTCGCCCAGCAGCGCGATCGCCCGGCCATAGGCCATCGCCGCCTCGTCATATCGTTGCAGGCGGGTATAGGTCCGGGCGAGCAGGATCCAGCCATCGGGGTGCGCCGGGTCCATCACCAGGCGCTCGAACAGCTTGTCGGCGACCTCTTCCAGCGGCGCGGCGCGCATCGCGGCGTCCATGTCGCGGCCGGCGAGCGGCGTGCCGGGCAGGTCGGGGCGGCCGAGCGTCGCGTAGAACGCCAGCGCCGCCAGCGGCACGATGCCGGCAAGCGCCAGGCCGATCGCCGCCTCGCGCTTCAGCCCCGGACCACGCGGCGCCCTGGCGGCTGCATCGGCCGCGAGCAGGCGGCGGGCGATCTCGCGCCGCGCTTCCTCGGCCTCGGCCGCGCCGATCGCCCCGGCCTCGGCCTCCCGCCGCAATTCCGCCAGTTGCGCCCTGTAGATCGCCGCCGACGAAGCCCCCTCGCGCCCGTCCGGGCGCGGCAGGAAGGGCCGGGCGACGAGGACGGCGGATAGTGCGGTCAGTGCGGCGAACAGAACCCAAAGCAGCATTCGTGCAACAAGCCTCGCATTTCGAGCGGCGGCGCCCCGGCGCCCTTGCGGTGGCCGCCATCGGCTGCGCTATACCACCCCTCGTGACCCGAGGCGCATCGACATTTTTGGCATTTGTGGCGCCCGCCGCGCTGCTGAGCGGCCCGGCCTGGGCCGTCCTGGCGCCGGAATACTACGAGGAAGCGCGCCGCTCGGCCCCCAATCACATCCAGATCGCCGTCGAGGACGTCGATTCGCCCAACGGCGGCATGGGCGCCTGTGCGGTCGAGGGCACCGTGGTGAAGGTGTTCCGCGGCGACCTGGTGCCCGGTGCCGAGCTCGCCTTCGAGGTCGCCTGCTACGACTACGGCACGATCCCCTCGGGACCGACCCTGTGGACCGACTACGACGCGCTCAGCGAGGCGAAATTCCTCGAAGCCTTCATGTCGGCCGATCCGGAGCCGCGCATCGCCCTCGACCAGGTCGAGATCGTGATGGCGCCGCGCGACACCCCCTATTGCGATTCGCAGTCGCTCTACTGCGAATCCTCGGTCGACAGCGCGGCGCGCGAAGAGGCCTGCGGCCTCGCCGGACGAATCTGGAACTGGCTCGGCATCGGCGCCGAGGAATGCGACTAGGAAAGCCGGGGCGGCGCCGGGCAAGACGCCGCCCCGAAGCACGCGGCCGGACACGATGGGGACCAGCCCGTCCGCGTTTCGCCTGTCAGAGCGGAAGGAGGGGCGGCGCCCGATGGGCAGGCCGCCGCCCGAAGTCGCGGCGGGACGTAATGGGGGGCTTGTCCCGCGCGCTTTCCGATATCCGCTCCGTGCGCCCGGACGGTCGGTCCGGGCATCGTCGCAGGCATGAACGCTGCGGCGGGGGAGTTTCGTCGCGCCCCTGCGGTTCCGGCGCGGGGCGGGCCGCCTAAAACCCGCCGCACAAAGACAACCGTCAGGGAGCGAGCGGGAATGGCCAAGGTGCTGGAGGGCGTGCGCGTCCTCGATTTCGGGCGCTACATCGCAGGGCCCTATTGCGCCGCTCTGCTCGGCGATCTGGGGGCCGAGGTCATCCGCATCGAAAAGCGCGAGGGCAGCGAGGACCGCTGGATGGTGCCGATCCTGCCCGGCGACAAGTCGTTCGAGCGCGAGGGTGCGCTCTTCATGCAGATGAACCGCAACAAGCGCGGCATGACGCTCGACCCGATGAAGCCCGAAGGCCGCGCCATCGCCCGCCGGATGATCGAGACGGCCGATGTCGTCATCGCCAATCTTCCGCCGGAAACGCTCGGCGCGATGGGCCTCGACTATCCGACCATCTCGGCCATCAACCCGCGCGTCATTCTCACCACCGCCTCGGCCTTCGGCCATGGCGGCCCCTACTCCAACCGCGTCGGTTTCGACGGCGTGGCGCAGGTCATGTGCGGTTCCGCCTATATGAGCGGCACGCCGGACCAGCCGGTCCGCTCGGCCGCCTCTTGGGTCGACTACGGCACCGCCTCGCTCTCCGCCTTCGGCACCATGGCGGCGCTTATGGCGCGGGCGCAGACGGGCCGTGGCCAGCAGGTGGAAGGCGCCCTCCTCGCCACCGCCATTTCCTTCTTCAACGCCCCGTTGATGGAGCAGGCGGCGCTCAAGCTCGACCGGGTGGCGACGCTCAATCGCGGCCAGACGGCGGGACCCTCCGATGTCGTGCGATGCAAGGACGGCTGGATCATCGTGCTCATCAACGGCCAGCCGCTCTTCAGGCGCTGGGTCAAGCTGATGGGCGAACCGCATTGGCTGGACGACCCGCGCTTCGCGACCGACGAACTGCGCGGCGACAACGGCGAGGCGCTCTCCGCCCGCACCGCCGACTGGGCGCGCGACAAGACCGTCGCCGAAGCGCTGGAGGCGCTCGCCGCCGCGCGCATTCCGGCGAACCCGGTCTATTCGCCGCAGCAGGCGCTGGACGATCCCCACATCAAGGCGATGGGCTTCCTTCAGGGCGTCGCCTATCCCGGCCTGCCGGAACCCGCCAAGGTCGCCACGACGCAGATCCGTCTCAGCGAGACGCCCGGCGCAATCGAGCGGCGTCCGCCGCTGCTCGGCGAGCACACCGACGAGATTCTCGGCGAACTGGGCTACGGCGCGGCCGAGATCGCCGCCTTCCGGGCCGCCGGCATCGTCTGACGCGCCACGACGATCAGGCTCGCCGCGCCGAGCCCGATCGCCAGCGGGACGATGCGGAAGGTGAAGGCGGGGTGCGCCATGGTGTGCCCGGCCATCGCCTCGATCACCGCGAGCGCAGGCAAGACCGGCGACAGCAGGACGGCGAATCGCGCGGCCGCATGGGCTCCGCGCCGCCGCGCCCAGGCCCAGGCGGCGAGCACGATCGCCGCCGCGAGCCCGCCCTTCCACCAGGCATCGAAGGTCTGCGCCACGATCTTCGCCGTCGCGGCAAACGGGAAGTAGCCGCCGTTGCCCGGTCCCCAGCGCGTGAACTCGTTGGCGCCGAAGACGAAGATCGTCTGTCCTGTCGGATCGGTGGAGATGGCGAGCGCCCATTTGACGGCCCAGAACGCGCCATAGCCGCCGAGACTGGCGGCGAACACGTAGAGCCCGTCCCTGGCGCTGCGCGGCGCCTCGTCCGGACGCGCGGCGGCCAGCCAGACCCAGGCGTTCAGCATCGCGAAGGCGGCGGGCGTGTAGAGGAAGTCGAAGAAGTTGAGCAGCCCGCCGGATACCGCCGCGGCGATCAGGGCCGCGCTGCCGGTGCGACGCGCGCCGCTTGCCGCGAACAGCGCGACGGCGAGGAAGAGCGCGGCAAAGCCGGTCGCCTGCACCGGCAGCGCGGCGACGGCGCGCGCATCGGTCAGCAGCACCGCGGCGAGCGTCAGCGCCAGCGCCGCTGCCGGCCCGATGCGCCAGGCGAGCGCAACGCCCATCAGCAGCGCGGCAACGCCAAGCAGCGCGGCGGCGACGCCCTGCAGCGCCGCATAGTCCGCACCGCCGCCCAGGACGAGCCGGTGCACCACGAGCGCGCCGTGCCAGTAGCGGGCATAGGTGAACCATGGACCGTCATCCGTGCCGCGCAGCGCCTTCTGCAGGCGCAGGCACATCTCGGCGTTGCCGCGGGGCAGGATCGTGTCGGAGCGGAGCGCGGCGTAGGCGGCGTTCGGCCAGGCGTCCTCGCGCGTCAGGATGGCGAGCCCCGCACAGTCGGGGAAATAGCCCTGTTCGAATCCGGCGATCCGGCGTTCGAGTTCGGGCACGCCCAGGTCCTGGGCGGGTGCGGCGATCAGCGCCGCCCGGATCGCCGCGTGATCGGCGCCCTCTATCGTCCAGACGATCAGAGCGAACCCGGCCGCGGCCAGCGCGATCAGAAGGACGGCGGCGCGGGGAAGCGCGCGGAGAATGGAGGACGGGGTCATGAATGGCCCAGTCTAGGCCATTCGCGCCGCGCAGGCGCGCGCCATTGCGCGGCCGGGCGGGTCAGGCGACCAAAGTCTCGGCCGCCGTGTCGGGCTGCGCGGCGGCGACCCGGCGGCGCACCAGTTCGCCCTCCTCCGCGCCGAGCAGGATGGTCGACAGCCGCGTCGCATGCTCGATCAGGGCGTCGGCCTGGACGCGCTGGGCGGGATCGAGCTTGCGCAGTTCGTCGAACATTTCGGTCGTGAAGTGGCGCAGGCGATGGGCGACCGGTTCCTCGATTTCGGAGAGCTGGCCGGCGAAGGCGCCGGCCATCGCATGCGGCCTCGATCCGGCGATCAGCGTAGCGAGATCGATCGCCCGTTTCGCCTTCTGGGGATCGAGCCGCTTGGTGAAGTCAGGCATCTGACCGACCGCCCGCAGGCCGAACCCGCCCTTGCGGGTCATGGGCAGCGTCGCGACGATCTCCTTCGTGGCGCGCCCCAGGAAGCGTTCCATCGCGTCGGCCATGCCGGCCCGCGCCGTCATCATGCGCTTGCCCCAGATGCCGTCGCGCTTGATGCCCAGTTCGCGCACCATGCCGGTCGAGGTCCGGGCGAAGGTCTCGACATTGGCGAGGACGGCGTTCGGCTCCATCTGGTCGCCTCGCATCGCCGCGAGCCGCGCCACGCAGTCCTCAAGGTCGCTCAGGAGCAGATCGCCGACGAAGCCCGCATCGGTGCGGCTGACGAGGACGTCGTCCAGCTTGCGCGACAGCGCGCCGGCCAGGCGCAGCACCTCCCAGGGCCGCTCCAGGCGGCCGAGGATCATGAACGCGACATAGGCGGCACAGTCGGGGTGCTCTTCGACGATTCGTTCCCAGGTCTCGCGGATCGAGACGATGTCGGTCTCGTGCAGCGTGTGCATCGGCTGCGGGAACTCGCGCTGCATCTTCAGGACCTGAGGGCCGATTTCCAGCATGCGGGCCATGTCATGGGCGTCGAGCGCGACCTCGATGCCGCCCAGGATCTTGGCCGCGGCGCCATTGCGCGGATCGTTCGCCTCGCCCGAAGGCACCTGCGCCAGCAGCGCCGCCGCAGCCGCCTGCTGGAACGCCGCCACCTCGCGGTCGGCATACTCCGCGCCGCTGCTCAGCAGCCGGTCGCGGATCTTGTTCAACCATTCCAGCTCTTCGGGCTTCAGCAGACCGGTCGTCAGCCAGGTCCAGACCGGCGCGATGCTGCTCCGGGCGATCCGGCCGCGCTGCTTGCGCAGCCGTGCGCCGACCAGCAGGTCCTCGAATGCGGCGCAGACCAGCCGTTGCGGCGGGGCGATCCGCGCCAGGCGCTGGTGGGCCTCGCGCAGCCGCGGCCTCAGCGCGCCCATGATCGCATCGTGCGGCAGGGCGCCGCCCGACACCCGGTCGGCTTCAATGGCCTGGGCAAGGCGGAGGGCGAGCGCCGGCGTCACCGACCTCAGGAAGCCTTCCAGACGCTGCAATCGTCCGGTCTGCATCGGCACCCGATCCGTATCTCCGGTAGCGTCCACCCTCCCGCGCAGGCGAAAGGACACTGGCCGGGCATTGTCCGCCCGGGTGGTTAACGAACGGTCAAATGCTCAGGCCAGCGGCACCGTCAGCCGCGCCGAAAGGCCGCCCAGCGCCTGGGAACGGCCGAGTTCCAGACGCCCGCCATAGAGGTCGGCGATATCGCGCACGATGCCGAGGCCGAGACCGCTGCCCGGCACCGTCTCGTCCAGCCGCTCGCGCTTCTCCAGCACGCGGACGATCTCGTCGGGATTGAGGCCGGGCCCGTCGTCCTCGACCGTCAGGATCAGGAACTGCCCGGCCGGAGCCGCCGCCGCCTTCACCTGCGAGGCCGCCCATTTGCAGGCGTTGTCCATCAGGTTGCCGGCCAGTTCCTCGAAATCCTGCCGTTCGCCGCGAAAGGCGAGATCGGCCGGCACGTCGGTCTCGATCTCGATGCCCCGGCGGCCATGGATGCGCTCCAGCGTGCGCGCGAGATCGGCGATCACCGGCGCGGCTTCGGTGCGCACGCCCAGCACCTCGGCCGAGGCGGCGGCGCGGGCCCGGGCCAGGTAGTGATCGACCTGGCGGCGCATCACCTCGGCCTGCTTCACGATGATGTCGGCGAGCGGCCCCTTGGCGAGCGCCGCCTCGTTGGTGAGGACGCTCAGGGGCGTCTTCAGCCCGTGCGCGAGATTGCCGACATGGGTGCGGGCGCGCTGCACGATCTCGGCGTCATGGGCCAGCAGCGCGTTCAGTTCGTCGGCGAGCGGCGCGATTTCGGCCGGGAAGCTGCCTTCCAGGCGCTGCGCGCGCCCGGCCCGGATCGCCGCAAGCTTGTCGCGCACGACCCTGAGCGGCGAGAGGCCGACGCGCACCTGCACCAGGGTCGCCAGCACCAGGAAGGCGCCGAGCGCCCCCAGCGACCACAGCAGCGTCGCGTCGAAGCGCGCCGCCTCGGCCTGCGAGTTGGCGAGGTCGGCGGCGGTGGCAAAGAGATAGATCTTCGGCGGGGCCTCGCGGCCCTCGGCGAGCGCGACCATGTCGGGAAACGAGATCCGCCGCACGACGTAGCGCAGCTTCTGCTCCTCGGGACCGTCGGTATAGCCGCGCGCCAGACCGCCGCCGGCCGGCGTGCCGGGCGTCGCCAGCGCCTTGTCCCACAGCGAGCGCGAGGTCAGGCGCTGGCCGCCCTCGCCGTCCGCGGTCACCTGCCAGTACCAGCCCGAGAAAGCCGTGTCGTAGCGCTGGTCGGCGAAGATGTTCATCACGTCCAGTTCGCCGGTCGGTCCCGGTTCGGCGGCCGCGATCAGGTTCTCCATGTCGGCGATCAGCCGCTCGTCGAGCTGGCGCTCGACGGAGGCGCGAAAGACGTTGGAGAGCAGCCAGCCGCCGGCCGCCAGCCCGGCGAGGCTGACCACCGCGGCGGCGGCGATCAGCCGGAAGGCGACCGAGTTAAGCCTCGCCATCGCCGGCGATTTCGCCGGGCGGGCTCAGGCGATAGCCGAGGCCCCGCATGGTCTCGATCACGTTGACGCCCAGCTTCTTGCGGATGCGCCCGACGAAGACCTCGATCGTGTTGGAGTCGCGGTCGAAGTCCTGGTCGTAGAGATGCTCGACCAGTTCGGTGCGCGAGACGACCTTGCCCTGATGGTGCATCAGATAGGCGAGGAGGCGGTACTCCAGCGAGGTCAGCTTCACCACCGCGCCGTTCACCGTCACCTTGGCGGCGCGGGTGTCGATGCGCACCGGACCGCACTCCAGTTCGCTCGAAGCATGTCCGGCGGCGCGGCGCAGCAGCGCGCGGATGCGGGCAAGCACCTCTTCGGTGTAGAAGGGCTTGGTGACGTAGTCGTCGGCGCCGGCGTCGAACCCGGCCACCTTGTCGCTCCAGCGGTCGCGCGCGGTGAGAATCAGCACCGGCATCGTCTTGCCGCCCTTGCGCCATTTCTGCAGCACGGTCACGCCGTCCATCTCGGGCAGGCCGAGATCGAGGATCACCGCGTCATAGGGCTCGGTGTCGCCGAGGAAGTGGCCTTCCTCGCCGTCCCTCGCCGAATCGACCACATAGCCGCCCTCCTTCAGGGCGTTGACCAGCAGACGGTTCAGGTCCGGATCGTCCTCGACCACGAGAAGACGCATCGCCTATTCCCCTTCCACCGACAGGATGTCGCCGGTCTCGGCATCGGCGATGACATACAGGACCGCGCCGTCGTCGGTCAGCCACTTGATGCGGTAGACATAGCCGCCGCCGGCCGGCACCGGGCCGCTGGCGCTCAGCTGGTGGCCGGAATACTGCGCCCGCAGATCGGCGAAGATGACCTCCAGGGGCACGAAGTCGCCGCTCTGCGCCACCTGCCAGCCGCCGTCCTCGGCGTCCGCGATTCGCGCCTGGGCGAGGCCGGGCGCGGCGAGCGCCGCAAGGACCATGGCGATGACGAGGGGACGTTTCATGGCTCTCGAATAGTTCAACGGCGGTGAACCGTCCATGAATGTTCCGTTCCGGGCGCATTCAGCCGCCGCCGCGCACTCTCCTGCGCATTGGAGCGGTCCATCGGGCGCTCCGGTCGTTTCAAGGAGGTACGCAGATGCGTCATATCACCAGGTTTGCGGCGGCCCTTGCTCTGGCGGTTCCGCTGTTCGCGGTCTCCGGCACGGCCCAGGCCCGCGACTCGTTCGGCTTCAGCGTCACCATCGGCTCGCCCGGCATCCATGGCGGCTACGGCTATCACGGTCCGGCGCGCTACAGGATCCTGCCGCCGCACGTCATCCGCGCCACGCTGCGCGCCAGCTATCGCGAGGTGTCGCGGCCCGAACGGCGCGGCGACGTCTACATCGCCCGCGCCGAGGATCGCCGCGGCAAGGACCTGATCATCACGGTCAACGCCTATACCGGCCGGGTGATCGACGTCCGCTACGCCCGCCGCGGCCGCCACGACGGTCATCACGGACACTGGAAAGATCGCCATGACGACCGCTGGGACGATCGCCGCGACGACCGCGACGGCGACCGCGACGGCGATTGGCGCGGCGACCGGCGGGACGGCCGGCGCTAGGCAAGCCATCCGTCTCGCCGGAGACGGATGAACCGGGGGCGGAGAGGCGCGCGCGACCGCCTCTCCGCCCCCTCGCCTTTTCGGCGCCGCGCTTTCTAGCCCGCCGCCGTGACGATGGGCCAGAACTGCTCCGCCCCGTAGGCGGCGATGCGCGCCCCCAGCCGCGCCGACCAGAAGCCCTCGCCGCCGAACTCGCTGCGCCAGCTCCACAGCCGGCGGGTGAAATAGTGCAGCCGGTGCTCGTCGGTGAAGCCGATCGCCCCGTGGGTCTGGTGGGCGATGGAGGCTGCCGCCCCCGCCGCCTCGCCGGTGCGGATCTTGGCGACCGCCGCCTCGAAGCCGGCATCGCCGCCCTCGGCCACCCGCTCGAACGCGGCATCGACGGCGCGCGAGGCCGCCGCCGAATGCCCGGCCAGCACCGCCAGCTGATGCTGGATCGCCTGGAACGAGCCGATCGGCTTGCCGAACTGCGAACGTTCGCGGGCGTACTGCACGGTCATCGCCATGATCGCCTCGATCGCGCCCGCCATCTGCGCCGACCGCGCCAGCGCGCCGAACTGCATCAGCGGCCCGTCGCCGGACGCCGCCGTCGCCACGGCCGCCGTATGCTCGAAGACCAGCGTGTCGCGCGGCTCGCGGCCGACGCTGCGGTCCTCCTCGATGCGCGCCGCCGCAACCGGCAACACGACCAGCGCGCCGTCGACCGGGGCCACCACATGGCCCGCCCGGCGTCCCCAGGCGAGGCGCGACAGCCGCCCCGAGACGCGCCCGTCGTCGCCGATGGCGAGCGCCGCCGCGGCCGGCATCGCCAGCGTCAGCGCGCCGTCCACCGGCTCAAGCCCGGCGGCGGCCAGCACCGCGCCCGCCGCCAGCGTCTCGGCGAGCGGCGCGGGCACGATCTGGCGGCCGCAGGCCTTCAGGATGACTGCGGCATCGCGCCAGGGGTCGTCCGAGGCGCCCGCGAAGATCTGCTCCAGGCCAAGACCGGCGATCCCTTGCCAGATCTCGGGCGGCCATTCGCCGGCCTCGACCCGGCGCAGCAAAGCCGGCTCCTCGAAGGCCGCGAAGAGCTTCGCGGCGCTGTCTTCCAGGATGGTGCGCGTCTCGCTCATCGTGCTCACCTCAGGCCCAGGCCGCGGGCGATGATGCCGCGCAGGATTTCGCGCGTTCCCCCGCGCAGCGAGAAGCTCGGCGAGATCATGGTGATCTCGGCGAGCACGCGCTCGTAGACGCTGCTGCGATCGAGCGTCGGCTCGGCCTCGATCAGTTGGGCCGCGATCTGGGGGATCTCCTGCTCGAAGACCGCGCCGAGATCCTTCACCACCGCCGCCTCAAGCGCCGGGTCCTCCTTGCGCGCCAGCATCCCGGCGACCGAGACCGACATGCGGCGCAGCGTCACCAGATGCGCGGTCAGCCGGCCGATCGCCGCCGCCTGCTTCTCGTTCGGCGCCGGCCCGACCGCGCCGATCAGCGCCACGACGAGGCGCATCGAGGACAGAAACCGCTCCGGCCCGCTGCGCTCGAAGGCGAGTTCGGACGTCACCTGGGCCCAGCCCTGGCCCTCGCCGCCCAGCACCGCGTCGGCCGGCAGGCGCACGTCCTCAAACGTCACCTCGTTGAAATGCGCATCGCCGGTGAGGTCGCGGATCGGCCGCACCGTGATGCCCGGCGTCGTCATGTCGATCAGGAACTGGGTCAGACCGCCATGCTTGGACTCGGTCGAGGTGCGGAAGAGGCCGATCATGTAGTGCGCGGTCTTGGCGCCCGAGGTCCACAATTTGGTGCCGTTCAGCAGCCAGCCGTCCGCCGTCTTCTCGGCGCGGGCGCGCGTCGCCGCGAGATCGCTGCCCGAATCCGGTTCGCTCATGCCGATGCAGAAGAAGACCTCGCCCCTGGCGACGCGCGGCACGATGGCGCGCTTCTGCGCCTCGGTGCCGAATTTCAGGATCGAGGGGGCGCTCTGCCGGTCGGCGATCCAGTGCGCGCCGACCGGCGCACCGGCGGCCAGCAATTCCTCCAGCACGACGTAGCGTTCCAGAAAGCTGCGCTCGTGGCCGCCATACTCTTTCGACCAGGCCATGCCGACCCAGCCGCGGGCCGCCAGCTTGGCGCTGAACGCGGCGCTCGACCGGCTCCACGATCCGGCCCGCACATGTTCGGGAATGCCCGTCAGTTCCTCGGCCAGGAAGGCGCGCACCTCGGCGCGCAGCGCCTCGGCCTCCGGCGGTATGGTGACGGCATCGAAGCGGAACGCACCCATCCTGTCTCCTCGCTCCGTCCGTGCTGGCGGAGTGCGCCGCAGACTAGAGCCGCCCGCCCGCCATGCAAGCTGCCGCTACGGACAGGCCCGGCGGATTCCCCAACGGCCTCCGGCATGCTATCGTCACGCCTCATGAGCGACCTCATCCAGCGCATCACCTCGGAACCGGGCAAGTTGGGCGGGCGCCCCTGCATTCGCGGCCTGCGCATTCGGGTGACCGACGTGCTGGACCTTCTCGCGGCGGGCCTGTCGCACGCCGAGATCGTCGCGGAACTGCCCGATCTCGAGCCTGACGACATCAAGGCCGCGCTCGCCTTCGCCGCCCGCCGCGTCGATCACCCGCTGATCGCCGCCGAGTGACGATCTGGCTGGACAATCACCTCTCGCCCGCCCTGGCGCGCTGGATAGCCGAGAGATTTGGCGAGGCCTGCATTCAGGTTCGAGACCTCGGCCGCGCACCGGATCGCGACGTCTTCTCGGCTGCCCAGGGCGCTGCGCGTGTGCTTGTCACCAAAGATGCGGACTTCGCCGAGCTGGTCGCCCGACTGGGGCCGCCACCCGCCATCATTCTCTTGACGTGCGGGAACACCAGCACTGCACATCTGAGGACGATTCTCGCCAGCCGGCTCTCCACCGCGCTGGACCTCATCGCGACCGGAGAACCTCTGGTCGAGATCGGCGCCTAGCCTCCCGCCGGCCGCTCCGGCGCCTTGGGTGCGGCGGGCTTCGCGTGGCCGACATTGAGGGCCAGCCATTCCAGCACCCGCCGCACCCCGCCCAGCAGGCGGTCGTCGGCCGAAGTCGGGGTCAGCGCGGTCGCCGCCGAGGCGGCCGTCACCAGCGCCAGCAGCGCGTTCAGCCAGGCGGGAAAGGCCTCGAAGAAGGCGGCCACGGCGTTCGAAAGATCGGTCATCGTCGTCTCCTAGGTTGCGGGATAGGCTTTGCGGGGCAGTTCGAAGTGCGGGCCGTCGCGCATCTTCCAGTCGCCGCCCCAGACGAGCGGCAGGCCGAGCTCGGCGGCCGCCTGCTTCATGGCGCGGGCGAGGCCGGCATAGAGCGGCCAGTCCCAGCGCACCGCGCCATCCACCGTCGCGCCCAGATCGAGGGCGTGCCCGGTGAGGTGGCG
>OEIV010000602.1_pt1 | contig 18981 bp, 14 predicted proteins | sample 1539231 | NCBI WGS metagenome assembly OEIV01 (sample SAMN03794762, study PRJEB22550) | activated sludge metagenome | feature: wastewater treatment plant; material: activated sludge; isolation source: Wastewater treatment plant of a petroleum refinery complex | place: Argentina: Buenos Aires ...
GTAACCTTTTTGACAGTTTTATGAGTAGTCTGAAGTAGCCCGTCATTCCCGCGAAGGCGGGAATCTAGTTTATTTTGCGTTTCGCTTGCGAAACTTATGTCTCTACTGGATTCCAAATCAAGTTTGGAATGACGAGACGAGTCTTCTTCGATAAATTCTTGAACCAAGGTCCATAATCTTTGGAGGAAGCGGAAACAGCCGCCCATACCCTCAACCGACCATGCAGCTTCTTGGTTCCACGGGCCAATGAAGAGTTCCATCAAGCGAATAGCATCGGCACCATAACCCTGCTCAATTATCTCGTCAGGCGAAATCACATTACCCCAGCTTTTACTCATTTTGCGACCATCTGGCGCTAGAATCATTCCTTGATTTCTGAGAGCCTTGAAAGGTTCGTCAAATTCAATCAAGCCAGCGTCAAACATTACCTTGGTCCACATTCGGGCATATAGCAGATGCATTACAGCATGTTCAGCACCGCCAATGTAGTCATCTACCGGCAGCCAGAACTTAGCTTTTTCTTTGCTGAATGGCTCTTCGTCATTGTGTGGGTCTGCAAAACGCAGGAAATACCAGCTTGAACAAGCAAAACCATCCATAGTATCGGTTTCGCGCTTGGCTGGACCACCACACTTCGGACAAGTTGTATTGATCCAATCTTCAGCACCGGCAAGTGCACTCCCCTTACCGGTAGGCTGGAAGTTTGTAAGCTCGGGCAGAACAACCGGAAGCTGATCCGCCGGTACCGGAACTGCACCATCAACTTCACAGTGAATAATAGGAATTGGCGCACCCCAATAGCGTTGGCGCGAAATCAACCAATCTCGAATTTTGTAATTAACTTTTTCTTCCGCCACACCTTTAATTGCTAAATCAGCTACGATCTTATCGCGAGCCAACTCAGATTGCATACCATCATATTCACCAGAGCTAATCATCTTACCTTCGTCGTGGGTACATTCATCATCAGTTGCGGCATTTTGCACAACTCGAACAACCGGTAAGTCAAACTTCTGGGCGAACTCAAAATCTCGTTCGTCGTGGGCTGGAACGGCCATGATTGCACCAGTTCCATAACCGGTAAGAACGTAGTCAGCGATCCATACGGGAATTTTTTCGTCGTTAATTGGATTTATGGCGTAGGCACCTGTGAAAACGCCTGTTTTTTCACGGTTGGTTTCCTGTCGTTCCACGTCAGACTTTGCCTGTGCTTGTTTGATGTAAGAATCAACTTCAGTTTTTTGTTCTTTAGTTGTAATCTTCTGAACTAGTTCATGTTCTGGTGCAAGCACCATAAACGTTGCCCCGAAAAGCGTATCGGGTCGGGTAGTAAATACACGGATTACTGGTGTGTCATTTCGAGCTTGTCGAGAAATCTGATCAGATCCCTCCGCTACGGTCGGAATGACAACATCGGCAAGTTTAAATTCAATCTCAGCGCCTTTGCTTTTGCCGATCCAGTTTTTTTGCATAGACTTTATGGAATCTGACCAATCAAGTTTTTCTAGATCTTCAACTAACCTATCTGCGTAGTCAGTAATTTTGAAGAACCACTGCTTCAAGGGCTTCTTTGTAACGGTATCACCGCAGCGCCAGCACTTTCCTGCTTCAACCTGCTCATTTGCCAGTACGGTTTTATCGGTATCGCACCACCACTGAAGGCTATCTTTTTGGTAAGCAAGCCCCCGATCAAAAAGCAGATTGAAGAACCATTGTGTCCATTTGTAATATTCCGGTTTTGAGCTATCAATTTCTCTTGACCAGTCGTAGCTGAACCCCATTTGAGTAAGCTGTTGTTTGAACTTTGCGGTATTTTCAGCTATAGCCTGACTTGGGCTAATGTTATTTTTAATAGCATAATTTTCTGCCGGCAAGCCGAAAGCATCCCAACCCATAGGGTGGAGTACATTTTCACCCTGCATTCTATAAAATCGAGCTACTGCATCACCGATTGTATAGTTGCGTACATGACCAACGTGCATAGCAGCACCGCTTGGGTAAGGAAAGTATTCTAGAACATAGCGTTTTGGCTTAGTAGAATCTTCGGTTGCCTTATATATTCCAGATTCTTCCCACTTCTGCTGCCATTTTGGCTCGATTTCTTTTGGATTGTATCGCTTCATAACGCCCAGTGTAACAGATAGAATGTTTAATTAACAGAGGTATCTATGCCCCTTTCGCTCCTTTAGCATCTTCATGTTTACGTGCCTGTGCGCGCTGTCGTCTAATACGTCGGCGCTCCCGTTCACTCAAACCACCCCATATCCCAAATTTCTCACCACTAACAAGTGCAAATTCAAGGCAGTCTTCCCTTACTGTACAGCCACGACAAACTTCTTTAGACTCTCTTGTCGATGCTCCGCGCTCTGGGAAGAATAGATCTGGATCTACTCCTATGCAGTTTGCTTTATCGCCCCAACCTACGTCTACCCGGGCAACATTCGGTAACGGGTCCCTGTTACTATAAACGGAAGAATCTCCCATACCCCACACATGCAATATCCCATTAATAACAATACGAACGTGCCGTAGTTTTGCGTAAACAGTGTCTGGGCAACCATCGGGTAATAGATCGTATGATTCTAGATCATTTTTTATTAAGATAAGTTCTGCAAGAGAGGCTTTTGCTAGAAGCGGTAGCTTCTTCCCGCCAGAAAGATATTCCGCAATGTCCGACCACACCTCGTTGCCAGTACTTCCAAGATCTGTGAGTGCTTCTACCCCATCTACAAGAACTTCCTGCTTGTGCCTTCTCAACAACACACGTTGCTCGGCGGGTACGCAGTAATTTGTTTTTGTATATGGTCGGCCGTTTCTATCAATCGAATAAATGTCATTACTTTCGGTAAGATTTCCGTATACTTCGTTAATTTTACTAAACACTACTTGAGACCCCGAATCCCATTCAAACTCTTGATAGCCAGACGATTCGGTCAACAGGTCGATTACAGCTGATTTTGTTGTTGCCTCGTAACTACTTGGTGGAGCTTTGCGTTTTTTTTCTAAGGTCTTATTACTTTGCACTGCTTTGATGACTTTTTGCCTGGAGGCAGTCAGCGCAGCGCCGTTTTTGAGGGCACCACATGCAGTCTGTATACCATCAGCATCAAACTCGTACTTGCGACCACCATGAATTCCCGATTCACTAATGAGACTTCCAAGAACCGGTGAACTCTTAATAAATTTGAGAACGCTCAAATATCTCTGATTCTGAGCCACTTTAGTATCACCTTCCTCGGGCGTGGAAAGTATATCCTTTCTAGTAAACTCACCGTTGGGACGCGATACAACTTTTAACGCGATTTTAAATTGTGGCATCGAAAGTGTATTCCGTAACGCATCTATCACTGTGCAGGGCTTGAAACTTGCGCCTTCTTCAGGGTTCAGAAAACAGCCTTCGCAACCTAAATTCTCCGAATCGACTTCTGCACTAGCGTTGATTTCAACCGGTGTCTCTGTAAGCGCCACAATGTCCTCCTTTTGTGATTAGAAGCATTGTACTCTTCTGCATTTAAATACTGCAAGCATAACTAGTTTGCAGGATAAATGTGCATAACTTCGCCACCCATGCGTGAAAGAAAAAGGTGTTTGGGCTGAGTGTAAATTAAGGCATCCGAATCCACTCGTTCAATCATTTGTTCGGGACCATCATCTCCGTATCTGTCTATCACTAATTCGTCTGAATCAAAATATGTCACCAAATCATCTCCAACATCAGTTACTAACACAGAATGTTTTCCTACAGCACCAGCAACTTTGCTACTAGGAATTCTTATGCTCACAACTACATATCCATTTTGGTCAATTGTGTACTTTATGGCATCAAACCAGCTTTTGGATGGTGCTTCACTACCGAATTTTGATAAGTTTTGAAGAAGCTCGGTTTCTTGTGGTGAAGTAATTCGATCATTTTGAAGTGCGATATCTAAACTTGAATCTACCGGGTCAAGTGAAAGTCGCTGTAATACTACCGGAAAACCTTTTGGCCTAAGAAGCTGATTGGCAATTTTATGATTGTACCATCCGTCGTTAATGTCATAAACTTCCGAATTGTTACTACCGTTTTCTGGATGAGGCCCGTTTTCAAGAAGAAAATTTGTGTAGTCTTCCCATCTATCAATACTTGGAACGTGAGAACCGTGCATTTCAAAGACTGCTTCGAGACAATGAAGCGTACACGAACGATCGAAAGCATGTTGAACCTCTTCTGGAGTTCTATCACCTTCGTATCGCCTAGACATGGCCTGTTGGGTTATTCTTGTAAACAACTTTTTTTCAACATTGTCTTCTACAGTACTGCCTGCCTTCATCTGAACTGTGTTTCTTTTATTTTTAGCCAGGCGGAAGATTGGCGTACCAGTTTTGTGGCGTCGTTATGATTCAGAAGCAGTTCCTTAACAGCCTCTTCGGCAAATACCCCGTTCTGCGAACCTTTGGCCAAAACTACCGTATCTTTATTCAGTAGTGGCAATACAACATCGGCCGCATGATACGGTGAAGGGCAGCGTACAACTTTACAGCCTCGTTTTTCAGCAGTATCTGCAAGGAACTTATTGGCATCCTCACCAATAGTAACGACCAGTTTTATCTGTTTGGGATCACAATGTTTACCAATATTTTCATGCATCTGCCCGCTATGCTTGCCTAGCTCATTCATTTGGCCTAAAATCGCAATTTTATTTTTAACCGGTAACTCGTAGAGTGTATTAAGCGCAGAAATAACGGCGTCGGGGCTAGCGTTATAAGTATCGTCTATAATCAGTGATTTTTTCTGCCCCATCAAAGGCTGCATTCTTCCTGCTATTGGTACAATTTTTTCAAGACCAGAAAGTATCTCGGTTTTATTTAACTCCAATTTTGAAGCAAGCAGTACGGCTATAGCGAGCGCAGGCAAGCCTTGTTTACCTAAAATTTTAGTTTTAAGCTCGTATGATTCTCCGTTCTTCAGAGTAAAAATTACTGGGCGCTGTAAGCGATTTGTAAGCGGACGGCTTGTGATACGACAGTCGTAAGGACCTTCACCTACCGTGAGTGGCGAAGTAAGCAAGCTACTGTATTCTTTAGCTACAGCAGCAGCGTCAAGTACTACAGTGTCAACTAGCTCTGCTATATGCATTTCTTCTTTGGCAACTGCATCAATATCAGAGAAGTTTTCCATATGCTCAGCCGATATTGCCGTTAATACCCCGTAGTCCGCATGAAAATACTGTTCGAATTCCTTCATATCCCCAGGCTTATCAGAACCAAGTTCAACCACAACAACTTGGTAAGGGTACGAACCTTGTATTTGCATCTCGGTCATAAACAATAATTTCAGCCACGCAAAAGGATTCCAAAAAGCTGGCATCTTTTGGCCAAAAAATACCAAAGGTACGCTTGTAATATCATTATAATTTCCGTCTTGCCAACGGACAGTCATCTGCTCTGAAAGTACTGTAGCAATAGCGGTTTTTGTACCTGTTTTACCTATACTACCAGCGACTGCAATCACCATTGGTTTGTGTTTTTGGCGTAAACGAGCCACTTGAAACCATAGTAGTTTAATTTCTATCTTTCGGAGGTATTGTTTCATAATTATCGACTTTTTCGTCCGTTGGTAGCGTTTAAAAAATTATAGTCCCAGGGCTTCCAAAATATCTGCATTTTGAGAACGATTTTCTTTGATCCATTGTTTAGAATCATTCTTTTCCCAGAATTCTTCACCTTCTTCTTCAAGTTTTTCTAGACGTGTGTAATAATCGGGAACCTCGTATAAATGCGCTAGTGCAATTTTGGCCGTTGCTTCCAGATCGTCACCGGTAACATTAGTTTGTTCGCACACAATCGCAAACGTACAACCGTGCTCAAGTTCTTCTTTTACGCCCTGCATAAATTCACCAAAGTCTACTTGATCCCAATCAATGCCGATTCTGTCGCCAATTTCTTTCACTTCTTTGACATTTAGATTATATTTTTCATACTTACCATCACGGATCTTTTGGTAAAAATCTACAACTTTTGACATATTACGATCCCTTCTTAATCAAGGCTAACTATTTTTAAAAAATCTTTATATGGTGGAGCATATATAAAAATATATGCTACCTGCTCTCATAAAATATAAAGTGAACTTTTATTTTATTCGTTTGGTGGAGCATATCGGATTCGAACCGATGACCTCTTCCATGCCATGGAAGCGCGCTAGCCAACTGCGCCAATGCCCCGTAGCCCCTAGTTGTTTTATTACTAAAACAATCTATATTTTATCACGGCGTGACTACTTTTTTGGTTTTGTCGTACGAGGTAATATGTAGAAAAATAAAATCAGAGCGAATAATACTGCGAAGCCACACATTATTGAAGGTATGCCGGCCATGGTTGCAGGATCAATAGTATTAGCAATAGCAGTAGGTAACAGAAATACTAGGTAGCCAACTATCATGCCATACAGGGCTTCGCGTTGTTTTTTGATTTTTGCATGCTCCCCAAAGTTTAGAGCCAGTGCGATCCCAATTAGTAACAGTCCATAATAATACGCCGAATACGCATAACCTATATAGTGGTGGAGCTGGAATATCACATAATTGCTTACACATTCATGTGCCACAAATGCCGATTCACCCAAGCCAAATACTGCAATCCAAAACGCCATCAACGCATAGCCAGCCCAAACTACCCAGCCAACCTTCTTACCTGCAATAACGTGAATAAGATGAAGCCCTAGTGGCGGCAATGTTGTAATAGCAACAAAACCAAGTCGAGACCAGCGCATCGCGCTTACGCCGAGACCCCCACAGACAAAGTATTCGCATAATTGAAATAACGCCAGGAAGAATAGCGTCGCCACAATTAACTGTGCTGTTCTATTTAGTTTCCTTTGAACTATAACGAATACCAATAGGGTAATTTCTATTGCAAAAGTGGCAAGCATCACAGGTGGTGAAAAACAAAAGAACCCAAGTTTTTTATTATTAATCATTACCGTTATTGTAGCGCAACCACCCGATTAGCGCCACACACCTTGAATCTATTAAGCCTCTACAAATGCCCGGAACGCATCTTCATCAATAATTTGCGTGCCATATTTTTTGGCATTTTGCAGTTTACTTTCGCCTACTTTGCCTCCAGAAACTAAGTATGTGGTTCCTTTACCTACAGAAGTTTGGAACGTGCCACCAAGTGCTCTAACTGCATCGGCAGCTTCGTCACGCGACATAGACTTTAGAGAACCTGTAATTACAAAACTCATTCCTTGTAATTTACCGTTGGCTACTTCTTTAAACACTGGGCGTACGCCGTTTTTTTCAAACTTTCGTAGCAGTCCAAGGTTATCTTCATCAGCGAACCATGCAGCAATACTTTCCGCTACAACCTCACCAACACCTTCAATGTTCTTCAGTTCATCAATTGTCGCCTGGGCTAATTTTTCTACAGATCCAAAATGCTTACTCAGATCAATTGCAGTCTGTTGCCCAACATGGCGAATACCCAACCCAAAAATGAATCTTTCTAGCGGTGGTGTTTTTGCATTTGCGATGGCCTCGATCAAGTTCTGAGCTGAAATCTCGGCAAACCTTTCGAGCTTCAAAACATCTGCTTTGCTAAGCTGATAAATATCCGCACTATCTTTTACTAATCCAGAATCTACTAACGCTTCGACGTTCTTTTCACCAAGTGTATCTATGTCGAGCGCGCCCTTGCTAGCATAGTGCCGCAGAGCACGCTTGAGTATAATCGGACCGGTTAAACCTTTTACTCGGTAAACCGCCTCACCTTCTGGTCGTATGAATTCTAGCTCTGGATACTGTCGTTTTAGTTCGGCCTCGAAATCTACTTTTTCGGCTGTCCTTGGCCGCAATTCGGTAATCACCGATTCAACCTGCGGAATAATATCACCTGCTTTGAAAATCACTACCGTGTCGCCCACGCGTACATCTTTTCGAGCTATCTCATCAGCATTATGCAGACTCGCGTGCTGTACCGTTGTACCAGCAACAACCACAGGGTCGAAAACCGCAACCGGTGTAGCCGCCCCGGTTCGTCCAATACTAATAACAATATCTTTAACAACTGTTGTTGCTTGTTCGGCCGCATATTTATAAGCAACTGCTGCTCGGGGTTGCTTACCAACAACGCCAAGCTTTGCAAATTGCGTACGGTCATTCACTTTAATAACAAGCCCATCAATGTTGTAAGGAAGCTGATCACGAATTGATTCAACATGATCAACAAATTTCATAACATCGGCGAGACTAGTATAAACGGCAGCCTGTTTGTTGCGTGTAATCCCCAGCGCTGAGGCCGCCTCGTAGGCGAACATATTGGTCGGCACTTGGTTGGCGTCGTCTCGAAGAACGTCGTAGGCATTGAATGAAAGAGGTCGCTGGGCCACAAGGTTTGGATCAAGTTGGCGAATTGTGCCAGCAGCAAGGTTTCTGGGGTTGGCAAATTCTGGCAAGCCATCAGCAATACGTTTTTTGTTAAGAGCAACAAAATCTTTTTTCAGCATCACAATTTCACCACGTATTTCGGTTCTACCACGCAAAAAGTTTTCAAAGCCTGTTTGAGTATGAAGTCGCAGTGGAATATTCTTTATAGTTCTAATGTTGGCAGTTACATCTTCCCCAACAAAGCTATCACCACGAGTTACTCCCTGGACCAACAAGCCGTCTTGGTAGATTAGCGAACAGGCTAGACCGTCCATTTTAATATCTACAAAATATTCATGCGGTTCACCGTCAAGTAGTTTGTCGACTCTCTTCACCCAGGCTTCAACATCTGCACGATCAAAAACGTCATTTAAGCTCAGCATGCGACTTTTATGCTGAACTTTCTGAAAACCACCCAGTAGTTCATTGCCGACGCGCTGCGTTGGACTATCTTGTGAGATCAGCTCAGGGTGCTCAGCCTCAATCACTTTCAGTTCTTGATAAAGAGAATCGTAAACTGCATCATCAACGCTGGGTTTTTCAAGCGTATAGTATTCATAGCTATATTGATTCAACAAATCCTTAATAGCATTCAGTCGATTTTCAACTTTATTCATTTATATAAGTGCTCGATAAAGTTTATAAAGATACACATGAATTAGAGGTAAAGAAATAATCTGGAAGAACTCTGTAGCATAAAGTGTGTAATTTGGGATAAAACGAATAACCAAAAGTAACAACGTTATGTAAAGGATCACAAGTAAAATTGGCAGGGCAATGAATCTCCGGAAAACAGTAAATCTTCTAAACTGTACCAGCTTCCGAGCGTAGACCATGGCCTGAACTGGATACACGCCTGGTAGCGTAGATGCGTACATTGCTACCATAGTGCTACTAACCCAATAGAAAGAAAGAATCCCCGCCAGAAGCGTAATTGCAAAAAAAGCCATGTCCTCAAAACCTGTAATAAACAGATTATTACCACGCGCTGTCGAATAGACGAAACTTGCGATTCCAAACGGCATTAGTTGAATAGACATAACTACCAATATTACTACCACACTGGCGAGCGGAGTCATCGACTGAAAAAAGGCATCACGTGCGCGGATTTTTTGACCACCATGTAGTTGTCGGATAGCCCAAATATAAACCAAGCTCATAAGCAACGTGGCAATACTCACAGAAACGGCATTCTGACCCGTACTACTAGTACTTAGTACCGCACCCAGTGTGGCAATATTCCCCTTAAGTGTTGTGGATTCAGTTTCGCCCATAACCGCTTGAATGGTTGAAACAATTGTTTTGGCATCAGTCAGAAACGGAGTTCTTACAATTACTACGTAAAGTACGCCGTAAACCAGCATAATTGACCCGAACAAGGTACGGTTCTGCCAGAGAAACGTAACGGTCTGCCGCACAAGCTGTGATAGAGAGGGAAGCGGTGGATAGTTTGGCTGTATCTTTTTCTGTAACTTGAATGAATGGTACTTCTTCTTTTTACGATCCTCGCGAAACCATTGCTTCAGGGCACTCGGTCTCGTACGAACCCAGTTGGGTACTTCACGAATAAACTGTACGGCAACACCTAAGTACTTTTTTGCTTCAGAACCAACGCTGACCACTATGGCACTGGCTTGTTCTTTCACGCTTTCTAAAATAGATCTTTTTTTCTTTGGCATAATGATCTACAACTTTCCGCCCATTTCTTGCAACTTGGTAATTCGTTCTTCAATTGGTGGGTGAGTGCTAAAAAGCTTAGCAAAGCTCTTTACCTTTAATGGGTTAGCAAAAAAGAAGTGTGCCGTGGAACTATTCTGACGCTTCAAAGTTGTGCCAGCTTTTTCTAGCTTCTTCAAAGCCGAAGCCAGCCCCTCTGGGTAACGTGTTGTTAGTGCGCCAGTTGCATCCGCCAAAAACTCCCGTCGACGTGAGACTGCTAGCTGTACCATGGTAGCAACAATTGGAGCCAGAATTGCCATAACTAAAGCAACTGCAAGCGCCAATGGACTACCGCCATCTTCGTCATCGCCACCACTGAACCACATCATTCTCATGAAGAAGTCACTAATTAAACCAATAACAGAAACACATGCGAAAACAATCATCATAACGCGAATATCGTAATTTTGAATGTGGCCCATTTCGTGCGCCATAACACCTTCAAGTTCGCTATCATCTAAAAGTTCTAGTAAGCCGGTTGTAGCTGCAACGTGTGAATGTTTTGGGTCACGACCAGTCGCAAAGGCATTGGGTGCTGGGTCTTCGACAAGATACACACGGGGCATCGGAAGCCCAGTAGTAATACTAAGATTTTCAACCACACTATATAGCCGGGGGTTATCTTTTTGGGTAATTTCTTTTGCACCGTTTACAGCAAGAGCTACTTTTGAAGAAACTAAGTAACTAATAAGTGAATATACTAGTGCGAATCCGAAAATTATATACAGACTTGAAGTATCACCAAAATACCAACTATAGGCGTAGCCGATTGCGCCAATAATTACCAAAAATAGAAACATTATGTAAAATGTCTTGCGTTTGTTGGCGGCAATCTGACTATACATTGTGGTGATTTACGTTTATTAGAATTTTACGTCAACTGGTTTTTCAGCCGCTGCTTGATCTTCTACTTCAAAGAATTCTCGTTTTTTAAAGCCGAGCATACCGGCAAACAAGTTAGTTGGAAAAACTTGGATTTTGGTGTTCAAATCACGAACGGCACCGTTATAGAATCGTCGTGAAGCTTGTACTTTGTTTTCTGTGTCAACCAATTCTTCTTGAAGTTGCAAGAAGTTTTGGTTTGCCTTCAGGTCAGGATAGCTTTCTGCAACCGCGAACAAGCTTTTTAATGCGCCAGAAATCATGTTGTCGGTCTGAGCGGTTTCTTCAACTGATCCACCAATAGCATTTGCACGCTGTGCTACTACTTTTTCAAGTGTCTGAGCTTCGTGCTTGGCGTAGCCTTTTACCGACTCCACAAGGTTAGGAATCAAGTCCATACGGCGCTTAAGCTGTACGGTAATATCACTCCAAGCTTCTTCGGCACGAATATTTGTTTTGACTAAACTGTTATAAGTAGCCCATAGAGCAAGTAAGCCAAGAACTACCGCTGCGCCAACTATTAGTACTATCGTCATATTACATTCACTCCTTGATTATTATGCTTCTATTATACCACTTTACCAGGCTATTTCGTTGATTCTTCACAGATAACCATTACTGTTTTATAATAGAGTGTAGAGTCTACTGTAAAATGAAAAAAATCACAAAAAAACCTACACTGATAACCGCCCTTTTACTTGCATCTGCGCTACTGCTTTCCCGACCACTCCACAACCCGAACCGCCCCACTCCACCAACACCCGAAGTGACGATTTCACCTAGTCATCCCAAGCCCTCTAGCGCCGGGAGTGCATCACTAGCGCTACAAACCAAATCTTCTTCAGGTGGCGAGTCTTCAAGTACCAAAACTACAAAACATAATTCTAAAATTCTCAGCAATAACCTAGGTGCGCCAGAAATGCCGTACTATCTACTAGGAACGGTTAGCGATCCGGCGTATGCCTCCACTTGGTCACTCTCAACTATTCAGGCAAACCGTGCCTGGGATCTAACCACCGGCTCAAACGCCACCACTGTTGCCGTTATAGACACTGGCTTTGCCTTAAACCACGAAGAACTCGCCTCAAAATGGCAAACAAATAGTGGCGAGGTTGGTACCACACAAAGTGGTGACAGTTGTTGGACCGGAACGCCGGCCGACAAACAGACCAATGCTTGCGATGACGACCAGAATGGCTACACAGATGATTGGCGCGGTTACGACTTCTTCTACGCCGACAACAGCCCGATGGCTGGTGAAATCAACCCGACTGGCGACGGCACCCAACACGGTACTTCTGTAGCGGGCGTTATTGCCGCAGCTGCGAACAACGCCAAAGGCTCAGCAGGAATAGATCAGCAAACCAAAATCATGCCACTCCAGGTTTTCAGCGACAACGGTGCAGCCACAACCACCGACCTTGTAGCTGCAGTGGAATATGCAACCAATAACGGTGCAGATGTTATAAACCTGAGCCTAGGAGCAAACGGCTATGACGCACCACTGCTTGAAGCAATTCGCTACGCTAAAAATAATGGTGTGGTAGTGGTAGCAGCCAGTGGCAACTGCGCACTGAATGATGAGACATTCTGCAATTCACTGTCTGGACCAGGTAGAATGACCTACCCAGCTCTGTACTCAGAAACCGTTGCCGTTGGTGCCACTGCTTCAAATGACCTACGAGCTTCTTTTTCAAGCTACGGAAGCGCGCTTGATCTCGTAGCACCGGGAAGCTCTATAACACCCCTGCCGACATTTACTGCCCAGAATCAAACCTCTGCTTACGCTACGGCAAGTGGCACATCATTTTCGGCACCACTGGTATCGGGCGTGGCCTCATTACTTCTTGCTCAAAAACCAGATTTAACACCAGATGAGATCGAATTTATACTAACTGAAAGCACCGAAAAACCTTCTGCCATGTATGCAAATTCGTTTACCAATGAATACGGCTTCGGGCGACTCAACGCGCATCGTGCCACACTACTCACGCATGCCAAAACAGAAACAAACCTGCTTGGCGATAGAGACCTATCCCCTCGTGAGCCTTCTATTGGCGTAAGTTGGCGCGCTACAACCGGAACGATTGCTTCAGATGAATCAGTTCTAATTGGTTGTCGGGTTTTTGAATCCGATGAATGCGCAGTTACTGTTGAAAATGGCAGTATCTACCGATTCCCACAAAGTCGCGGCACAAAAGGTGATCCACTCCGCTATATCTTCGTAAAAGGTTCCAGTGTGCCAGCAGGTACCTGGAAGATCAGTACCCACAACCGAAATAACGCCACTTTTGTAACTAACCTAACAAGATAAAAAACCACCAGAAACTGGTGGTTTTAGTACTTCTTGGTGGCCCTTGCAGCACAGAACGCGCGGATGAAAAGGGCACGCACTCTGCCCCTGTACGAATGGGAGCAGACCGAACAACCTGGATACAAGTTCTCGCGGCCACGACAGAAACAGGTCAGACTCCGTGAACAACAGATCGATCAGCTAGTCGAGCGCTACCAAGCCGGAGCCTCATGCAGGAGTCTGGCTCGTGAGTTCGGTGTCAACGAGAGCACCGTGTTCGGACACTTGAAACGTCGTGGTGTGCCAAGACGTGCATTTCGCAAGCTTCATGGAGAACTACTGGAACAGGCGGTGAAGCTGTACACAAATGGTGCATCTCTAAGCACAACAGCCAAGGTCATCGGCCTTTCTAAGGATGCGACCCGAGCCGGCCTGGTTAATTCAGGTATTAAGATTAGGGATTAAATCTTTGGAAACGAAAAAGCCCCTCAATCTACCATAGACTTCAGGACTTTAACGGCTACCGTCTCTCTAACACATACTCAGAGCTAGGTTAACCTACGGCCTTCGCTCTTCGCAGGGATGGTGCCCTGTTCTCAGTGTTAGCCGAACCCTTGTTGCAGCAATTGGCTCCCCAGTAAGGTTCGGCGCATTCACAACTAGCCTTGCGAGCTAGCGATCCAACTCAAGACTCTAGGGGACCCCAAAAAGTTTGCCATAAAAGACCCCCTTCTTAGTTAATGATCCCTCTCCACCTCTCAGTGAAGTTGGCCATTGTGTATTATATCATATTGCTAGTGTTTGCGACAGCTCCGTATAATGTTGCAATCCAGCAAGACTCGAACACTATAGCCCAAGGACGAGTTTATTCGCAACCGTAGTGTGTCAACTCGTCGTTGCCCAGGATGTGAACCGGTTAAAAGTGTTACTTAAGTATGCAAATTTTGGTCTGATCCATCACGCTTGTTCTAACGAAGTATCGGATATCGTTGTCTCAGTGTCCTTGAATTCCGCATTGAGTGTCGTGAACAGGCCGCTGGGGTGTTGATCCTTCGCATTATAATCAAAACTCATACGCTTGGCCGGCAGGTCAACAAACAATTGAACCTTCTTACCGTCGACATTGCGTTTTCCTGCCTGAACCATAAGCTGCAGCCCCTTACCTGTATCACTTAGTTTGGCATCCACCCAGTACCGGGGGTCCTTCTTGTTGATCTCTCGTGCTAACACTTCGTAGCCCTGAGGATCGATTCGTACAATTGGCAAATTTCGCAGATCTTCGCTATAGATCTTTTGTCTCGCGAGACTTGTGTCAGTGACTAAGTTGATACGGAGCTTGAACATCTCCAAGTCTTCAGGACATTGCAGGCGAGGAGGGCGGTGCTGATATAGAATTAGCGCGACCCGGTGAGTTTTGCAGTAAGGGATAGGATCTACACCTCGGCCTTGCCCAAACCACAACAAGCCTGGAGCATCTCCTGCTAATTCGTAAAACTGAGACTCTCTGAATGTTTGGGCCAAAAAACCTCCGGGTTTGTAACAAAAACCATAACCATTTTGGTGGGCGAGGCGGGACTTGAACCCGCAAGGGGGGTATCACCATTTGACTTTAAGTCAAACGCGGATACCAATTCCCCCCCCCGCCCTGGAGGCACCGACCGGATTTGAACCGGTGTACGCGGTTTTGCAGACCACTGCCTAACCACTCGGCCACGGCGCCATCTGATGTATTATACCGAATTTACCCAGAATGCGCGAACAGCATAAAACTTAAGTATCGCGACCCGGGTTATTAACTAGCCTTCAATAGGGTCACGTGTTACACAGCCCGGGCTTTCGGCACTTGCTTCGTCATATATAGAAGTATCTCCACGATACTGCTCCCAAGACTTCATGAGTGCCGTTAACTTGGCGTTTACATCATCTTTTATAGAATCATCCAGATAGTCAAATGTACACAGGTGTGAGGGTGGATTACCACCCTTTAATACCCCAATTTCAAACAAGCCGTAACCGGCCCAGTTCTTAGCATCGTAATCACTAACCTCAGCAACCACATCTCCAGCTTTGACCTTTTGACCTTTTTTAACCACTACATTAATGACGTGCTCTGTTTCAAAAATCAAATCACTGCCCTCACCTTGAATCATTACACTGTAGTCGTTGCTATACAGTTTTGGTACTTCAAAAACCTCACCATCAACCAAGGCGTGCACTTTAGTGCCGAGCGGAAGAATAAACGTTGGTTGAGGATTCTTTTTAGCCGGACCAGCTGAAGAAGCCGGTACCGTAAAGCCATATCCCATATACATCATTGGGAAAGACATGGCTTTTTTAGTAAATTCCATGTCCCCGGCTTTATTAGTTGCAGGATCATAATAATCTAGATTAAAACCAATGTGCTTTATTTTAGCTGGGCTTTTCTTGGCAACTTTCTGAGAGTTTGCAGAGGTTACTGGCACAGACTGCTTTTCATTAAACTTACCGTACGCATAGTAACCAATCATGCCAATCGCAGAAATTACCACTAGTACCACAACCAACTCGACAACCGAGAAACCATGTCTATTATTTTTAAGATTCTTCATACTAAATATAGTAAACCGCTTATGCTTAATTTACAACGAAACCCCGAGATGACAGGGGAGATTACAGTCTCCCCTGTCTTTGTAGCTTTAACTCTTAAGTGTCATATTTATTTCCTTTCTTATTACTGAACTAACTTTTGCTTAATCCACCTTGCAGTTTCAGCAAAAAGCTTTTCCATAGCTCCATCTTCCGTAAAAGGATGTGATGCATCAGGAATCACGATATGCTCTGTTTCTGCACTTATGCTATCAGCATAATCTCTGCCAAAACGTTGCATAGCTTCGCCGCTTTTACCTGCATTTGCAACAAGCGTATCAACCGCAAAGTTTTTTGCCATTACCGAACTGCCTGGCGCATAGTCTTCGAAAACTCTACGCGAAAGTACGTAACCAGATCCATGAGCTGAAACATACGAATCTAATTCTTCAATGTACATGAAGTCAGTTTCTAGATTCTTTTTGGCTTGCGGTTCATCGTAGCCATCTGTATGACTTGGATCCCATAAAACTGCATTATCAAACGCTTGTTTATTGGAATATACAATTGCCATTCCGCTATAACTGTGGCCAATCACACAAACCCACCGTGAACCTTGTTCTTTAACGTAATCAACGACTGCATCTATATCTGATGCATTAGATTTTACGTCAAAATCTCTGATATTTCTCTGTTTTTCGCCGTCGCCATAAAAACTGACTCGCAAAGTTGCAATCCCCATCTGCCCTAAAAAGCGTGACGCATTGAAGAGCAGTAAGTCATTTTCCCAACCACCAAGACCTGGAGCCAACACAGCCAATGGTAATGAATAGTCGCCACGCAAGGTACCAGCTATTTCTAATTGACTCTCAGAAATAGGAATGTTAACTTTTGTCTCTTTCAGACAACCTAAGTTACTCTGTTTTTGCATAAAAACTCCATTAAAAAACCGAGCAATAATGATTAACTGCCAGTCATACACCTGCTCGGTTTTTTGAAGTTTATTATTTACAAAGGCACACTAAAAAGTCGCAGAAAATGTATGACCGTTTTAGCGAATATCGTAAAATAACATATTGAGAATATTTTGACATACGTACACACATTTGTCAATAATATTGCGGTCTTATTTGCACTAGGAAACTCGCTAATAAATTTATATCCACAAATTCTAACCAGATTGACATAATAGCTGAAACAGCCAGTACAATTATTTAATTAACCGAGAAACCTATTGGTTAAAGCTTTTTAACTTTCGTCGTTTAAGTTAGTTCGTCTCAGTAACTGTGCATTGAATGCGACTACTACTGTAGATGCCGACATTAATATCGCTCCCAATGCTGGCGAAAGTAGTATGCCAGAGCCATATAACACACCGGCAGCTAATGGGATCGCAAATACGTTGTAGCCAGTAGCCCATACTAAATTCTGGACCATCTTTGAGTAGGTTCGTTTTGATAAGTTGATTACTTTCACAACGTCCCGTGGGTCGCTTTTTACAAGAATTATGTCTGCTGACTTTATTGCCACATCAGTACCAGCCCCAATTGCTATGCCAATATCGGCTTGTGTCAGAGCAGGTGCGTCATTTATTCCATCACCAACCATCGCAACCTTAAGACCGTTCTTCTGAAGTTCTTTTACTTTCGCAGCCTTATCTTCAGGCCGTACTTCGGCAAAATATTGGTCTAAACCAAGTTGCTTGGCTACATAAGTCGCAACTTCGTTGGAATCACCAGTGATCATGGCAGTTTTGATACCCATATTCTTCAGGGCCTTAATTGCATGCTTAGATTGTTCCCGCACAACGTCAGCTAGACCCAAGGCACCAATAACCTGATTATTAGTTATCAAGTAAACCTCAGTTTTGCCATCTTTAGCAGCCTGTTTAATGGCTTTAGCAATATCATCAGGAATAGTTAAACTATTTTCCTCAATGTAACGATAACTCGCGGCTATGAATACATCTTTACCGTGCAGTGTTCCTTGCACGCCAAGACCAGGCAGTGCTTTGAAGTTCTTTACTTGATCAAGATGAACGTGCTGTTCTTCGGCCTTTTTGACAATTCCCTTGCCAACAATATGTTCGCTATTTTGTTCTAGGCTAGCTGTTAAGTGAAGAATGTCTTCTTCTGAGTAGCCCTTTGTTGCCCATATATCAGTCACACCGTGTTCACCCTGCGTCAAGGTTCCTGTTTTATCGAAAAGCACCCAGTCCAGCTTACGAGCTGATTCTAGTGCAAGACGCTTACGAACAAGTAAACCGTTCTTTGCGGATAGTGCCGTTGAGATTGATACTACCAGTGGTATTGCCAACCCAAGTGCGTGTGGACAAGCGATAATCAGGACAGTTACAGCCCGCTCTAACGCAAAGTTCGCATCTTTGGCTATGAGCCAGAATACAAAGGTGGCAATGGCAGTAGCGATTGCTATGATTGTCAGATAAAAAGCAGCCTTGTCTGCCAATACTTGAACATTTGACTTTGAACTTTGGGCTTCGGCTACCAGCCGCATAATCCCTGCGAGTGCCGTATCTTGACCGAGCTTGGTAACTTTTACAGTCAGTGAGCCATCTTGGTTGCCTGTACCTGCAACAACTTCATCATTTATAGTTTTACTGACAGGCTTACTTTCGCCTGTAATGGCAGCTTCATCAACAGATGAACTACCATCTACAATCAGCCCATCAACAGGAATACTTGAGCCAGGTCGTATCAGAACCAAGTCGCCAACTTTTAGCTCGCTTACCAATACTTGCTTTGGTTTACCGTTGACTAGTTTTTCGGCTTTGTCAGGTAGTAGCTTTGAGATAGCATCAAGGGCATTCTCGGCTTTGGCAACTGATGCCATCTCTAACCAGTGACCGAGCAACATAATCGTCACTAAGGTTGCCAGCTCCCAGAAGAAACCATCGCCTTCAATAAAGAATTGCGTAGCTACGCTATATACGTATGCTGTGATGATTGCCAAGCTGATAAGGGTCATCATACCTGGCAGTTTGGCTTTTAGTTCGCCGATCGCACTCTTAATGAACACCATACCGCCATAGAAAAAAATGATGGTACTAAGTACAAACGGCACATACTGCGAGCCAGGAAATGCTGGCGGCGTGAA
>OEIV010000604.1_pt1 | contig 18955 bp, 17 predicted proteins | sample 1539231 | NCBI WGS metagenome assembly OEIV01 (sample SAMN03794762, study PRJEB22550) | activated sludge metagenome | feature: wastewater treatment plant; material: activated sludge; isolation source: Wastewater treatment plant of a petroleum refinery complex | place: Argentina: Buenos Aires ...
CAATAGGATCAACGCCAGCAAACGGTTCATCCAATAAAATAAAACTTGGATCTGTTGCAAGAGCGCGTGCAATTTCGGTTCTTCTTCTTTCACCGCCGCTTAATTGAAAGCCCATACTTTTTCTAATGTGCGATATTGTTAGTTCCTCGAGAAGCGACTCACATTTTTCTTTACGCTGTGCTGCATTAAGTTTTGTCATTTCTAAAACAGCAAGCAAATTATCTTCAACTGATAAAGTCCTGAATATCGAAGCCTCCTGCGGTAAATAACCAATTCCCATTCGTGCGCGTTTGTACATTGGAACTTTTGTAATATCAGCATCATCAAGAAAAACCTTACCGGATTCAGGTTTTATCATTCCTGTTATCATATAAAAAGTAGTTGTTTTGCCTGCGCCATTTGGTCCAAGCAATCCAACAATTTCTCCTTTAGAAACCTGAACAGAAGTTTTATTAACAACAGTTCGTTTTTTATAAATCTTTACAAGATTTTCGCTTCTTAAAGTTGTGCTCATAATTTTTATCTAAGTTCATTCAAAAGTTTATACATTTCTTCTTTAGTTGGTTTGTTTTGCAAAACCACAAATCGCGGTAATAGATACGATTTTTCATTCCCGCTTACCTGCTGTTCGGGATAATATTCACTCGCAGGATTTTTATAAAGCTTAACTTCAGCAACTTCATTATCCTCAAACAGTACTGTTGTTTCTGCTGAATTTGATTTAGTCAATCCGTTTGCTGTTTCTCCATCATACATAAAATAGATTGAGTAAACATTTCCATAAAAATCAGCACGAGTAATTTTACTATCTGTAAAAAATATTTTTATCTGTGAACTTGAAGTCTGATCATATCTTTCTATATTATATTCATTCTGCGAAAGCATAAATGAAGTTCCATCAACATCAAGCTGTTTTATATTATTGTCATCAAGATAAATTGTGATTGAGTCTCCCGTCAACTGAGAATTTTCCTGCCACAAAATCGGCTGCTTTGCAGTTTCATTTATTTTTGTTGTAACGATCTTATCATCCTGCCTATAAAATATTGTAAGATCATTCCGTGATGCAAATTCACTTTTTAGAATACTCACGGAATCGATTGCATAAAATCTTTGCGATGAATCTCTGTAAGCTTCCATAATTCTGGATTTTATGAAAAGTGTATCAAGCTGCATTTCTTTCGTACTGTCTTCGCGTTCAACATACGAAGTATCCACCTGAATGAATAACGGTTTAATATCTATCAGTGAATATCCGCGTTCACGATAATCTTCAAGATGTTCTCCATATATTTCAGAATTATTTTTAAGATTTATCAATCTAACGTTACTGGATGCAAAAGTAATTTTGGTATTACGAAAATGTTCGAGAGTGTCGGCTATAATTTCATTTTCACCATCAATTATCACAACATCACCAATTGCCACTGCCCTATTCTGTTGTTGAAAGTAGGTTAATTCATTAGATGTGAGAGTTGTTGTTGTGTCGTACAATCTAACTTTTGATTCAAAGAATGCGCGATCTTCATTAAAGTAATATTCACCGCTATCAGCAGTTAGAATTACTTTTTTATCATCAAGATAAACTCCGGCATTACTTCTTGTTTTGGCTAGATTTCCGTAATAAAATCCACGAGGCGTTTTAATCGTTAGTGTATCTTTTCGTGCAATGACATTTCCAATCAGCTCGGCTTCATTTCTGGAAATAAAGTGAATTGCCTTATCACAATTTATTATAACATCACCTTGTGTAATAACAACATGCCCAAAAACTTCACGAGTGGATTCGCCATTAACCATTTTACCTACAAGAGAATCGCCAATAACAGTAATAAGCTGGTTTTGCTGAGACAAAACACTCATTGAAAAACAAAATAAGCTGATTAGTATTACAGCACTAAATTTCATTTCGTAGAATCCGGTCTAGTAACATAAGTAATGTTGTATATAACATAGTTATTTAGATTCTGATCGGATTCAAATCCATAGCCTTGAATTTCTTCCTGCGGTGAAATAACCGTAACAAATTTATCTGAAACTATTTTTCTATCTTTATTACGCCACATCATTTCATCAGTTTTTATAGTAACACTGTCGCTAGATACTACAACACTATCCATTGCATAAAGATTATTTGTTGTTTCATCAACTCTACCTCTTATTGAGGTTAACGTAGTTGTCTGAACTTCATTCTGATCGTAAAAATCTACTTTAATATTCTGATCAAGAAATGTTTCCTTTTTATCATCATATTTTCTTAAATGCCCTGCATACAGAATTGCACTGATTTTTCCTGAATCCGAAAAAGTAATTATGGAATTCCAGCTCTCCTGAGATGGCAATTCTTCAACACTCAGTTTTCCATCTACAGAAGGTTTTACCCGCTTTGATGAGCAGAATGGAAACAGAAAAAGAATTGAAAAAATAAGAACGAAAAATTTCATCTGCTTTGCAATCCAAGATTAATTAAATCGTGCAGATGAATTATTCCAACCGGTTGATTCTTATCATCCACGATAACGAGACTTGTAATCTTAAAATTTTCCATTTGCTGCAATGCAAATGAAGCAAGATAATCTGCTTTCAATACTTTTGGTCTAGTTGTCATTACATCGGAGGCTTTAAGTCCGGTTATATCGAGTGTTATTTCAAGCAGCCGTCTTAAATCACCGTCAGTTATAATTCCGGCAAGTTTTCCATTTTCATCTAAAACGCATGTTGTTCCAAGTCGTTTACTTGTAATTTCAATAATTACATCTTTAATTGATGTTTCAGTATTTACTCTGGGAATCTTTTCACCAGTTATCATTACTTCTTTAATTTTTAATGATAATCGTTTTCCTAAACTGCCACCAGGATGAAGGAATGCAAAATCTTTAGCTGTAAAATTTCTTTTCTTGAGTAATGAAACAGCAAGTGCATCACCCAAAGCTAATGTAGCAGTTGTTGATGCTGTTGGTGCAAGATCATAAGGACAAGCTTCTTCTTTAACTGAAATGTTCAGAAAAATATCACATTCCTTTGCGAGTTTGGATTCTTTATTACCGCTCATTGAAATAAGTTTTACATTTAATCTCTTTAGCATTGGCAGAAGATTTGAAATTTCTTCTGTCTCACCGCTTTTGGAAATTAGAATCACAACATCTTCACTTCGCACCATTCCAAGATCACCATGAAGAGCATCTGTGGGATGAAGATAAATAGCGGCTGTTCCTGTAGAGTTTAAAGTTGCAACTATTTTACGAGCAATCAATCCGGATTTACCCATACCGGTTAGAACTACTCTTCCGCTGGAAGTAAAAATTGTTTCAACTGCATTTACAAAATCCTCGTTTATGCTGTGTTGAAGATCCGCAATTGCTTCAGCTTCTATTCTTATTACTTCTCTGCCGTTGTCGATTATTTCGTTTGGGTTCAATTTTTCCTCTGCGATCATTTCTTGTTTTTAATTATCTGATCGATTTGTTTCATTTCAATTAAAAGTTCTTTTAGTTCACCAAGAGGTAACTGGCTTGCAGCATCACTTAAAGCGTTTTGGGGATCTGGATGAACTTCAAGAAACAAAGCATCAATTCCAACAGCCATAGCAGCGCGCGCAAGCGGTTTTATAAATTTTGGCTGCCCGCCACTAATTAAATCCTTACTAGGTAGTTGGACAGCATGAGTTGCATCCATAACAACCGGATACCCAAGTTCTCTCATTATTACAAGTGAACGCATATCAACAACAAGATTATGATAACCAAAAGTAGTTCCTCGCTCGGTTAACATAATTTTATTGTTTCCGGTTGAAGCTACTTTATCAGCTGCGTGCTTCATATCTTCAGGTGCAAGAAATTGTCCTTTTTTTATATTTACAACTTTCCCTGATTTTCCAGCAGCTATCAATAAATCTGTCTGTCGTGACAAGAAAGCCGGAATCTGTAAAATATCAACAGCATCAATAACCATATCCACATCGGATTCTGTATGAATATCCGTGACCACTGATAAATTTAATTGTGCTTTTACTTTTTTTAGAATAGCAACCGATTCCTTATCACCTAATCCCATAAAAGATTTTAGATTAGTTCTATTAGCTTTTTTAAAACTTGATTTGAATATAAAAGGTATCCCAACTTCAGCAGTAATATTTTTAATTTCTTCTGCCGTTTCGAGAATCATTTTTTCATTTTCAACAACACAAGGTCCGGCAATAAGTACAAATGGATTGTTATCACCGATTACTATTTGATTTAATTTAATTGACATAAGATTTTTTCTTTAATTACTTGTGAAAATATGAAAAATATAGGTCTTTATGAATAAATTATTTTGCCATGATTACCCCAAAAAAGATCTCTAACACAGCAGATAACCGTTAAAAGAAATTATGTTGGATATTTAGATTCATTATACTATACTCGCATCAACTTTTTACCGATTAATAAACTCAACATAGATATGGCAAAAAAATATTTTTCTCTTTTCCTGATTTTTTTATCGATTCAAATTTTTTCTCAGCCACAGCCAACACTTAGCTCATCAGAAATAAAACTTGCATTAAAAAAACTTGATGTACTTGGAAGTGTTTTGTACATCGCAGCTCATCCGGATGATGAAAATACTTCACTGATTGCCTACTTAGCTAAAGGAAAACTCTTAAGAACGGGTTATCTTTCTATGACTCGCGGAGACGGAGGGCAGAATTTAATTGGGACAGAACAATCTGATCAACTTGGAGTGCTGAGAACACAAGAATTACTTGAAGCAAGAAAACGTGATGGCGGTGAACAGTTCTTTACACGAGCTGTAGATTTTGGATACTCTAAATCACCAGAAGAAACATTTGAGTTTTGGGAGAAAGAACAAATACTTAGTGATGTTGTCTGGGTAATAAGAAAATTCAAACCGGATGTAATCATAACTCGATTTCCACCAACCGGACAAGGCGGACACGGACATCACACAGCATCGGCAATTTTAGCATTAGAAGCTTTCGATTTAGCTAATGATCCTAAAGCATTTCCTGAACAATTAAAATATGTGAATATCTGGCAACCTAGAAGAGTTTTCTGGAATGCATGGCTTCCGGCATTGCAAAATGAAAAAATTGATCTTTCAAAAATTCCTACTTTAAATCTTGGTGAATACAATACCCTGCTCGGAAAATCTTATACAGAAATTTCTGCGTTAAGCCGTTCGATGCATAAGAGTCAGGGTTTTGGAGCCTCCGGTGTAAGAAATAATTTACTAAACTACTTCACTCTCCTTAAAGGTGATTCAGTATCAAATGATATGTTTGAAGGAATCGATTTAAGCTGGAATAAAGTTGATGGCGGTGATGAAATTCATGCTATTATCCAAAAGACAATAAATGAGTTTGATGATGATAATCCTTCTTCGAGTTTAGATAATTTATTTTTGATTTACGAAAAAATATTAAAATTAAAAGATGAATATTGGAAACAAGTTAAGCTTAAAGAAATAACAGAATTGATTCGATCATGTGCAGGTATATGGATTGAAGCTTTATCTGATAATGAATTCGTTTCGATTGACGATACATTAAATGTAACAACTTCAATTGTTAATAGGAGTAATTTTGAATTTGTACTAAATAAAATTGATCTTAGTTATTTAGAAAATGCAAAACAAACTTCGGAGCATTTAAAAAATGGGGAAATCGTTTCCCATAATCTTAAAATTTATATTCCCAATCTTCCAATATGGACTCAACCTTATTGGTTACAAAGTCCGTCTACGGTTGGAATGTATTTTATTGCTGAGCAAGAATTGAGAGGACTTCCGGAAGAAAAGGCTCAATTGAATTGTGATTTTACAATTTCATATAAAAATTATTTATTAAATCTTTCTGTACCCGTTTATTACAGAATCACAGATCCTGTTGATGGTGAAATCTATAAATCAGTTGTTATAACACCACCTGTTACAGTTACTATTGAAAAGGATATTTATTTTTTAAATGGAACGGCTAAAAAAGAAATAAAATTAACTCTACAATCGTTTAAAAAAATGCTTACAGGTCGAATATTGTTAGAGGCAAGTGAAGGGTGGAAAATTGAACCAAATGTACATGGTTTTATATTTGACAAGAAATATCAGAAAAAGGATTTATACGTAAATATTATACCATCAATAAAACAGAATTCAGCAGATATTTCAGCAGAATTTAAATTTAATAATAAATCATATTCTACAGGGATAACCCGAATAGAATACAAACACATCTTACCACAAACTATTTTCTTTGATGCAAAATCAAAACTGCAATTATTTGATTTTGACAAAGATGGAGTAAAAAATATTGGATATATTGTTGGTTCCGGTGATAAGATTCCAGACTTTCTAACAGAACTTGGATTTGAAGTTACGTTACTTGATGATAAAAATTTCAGCTCAAATAATCTTAGCCGTTTTGATGTAATAATAACAGGAATTAGAGCTTACAATACTCGGGATAATCTTGCAGCATTCCATAAAGAACTCGTAAAATATGTTGAGTCTGGTGGAACATTGATTTCACAATACAACACAACAGGTGATTTGATTATTGAGCCAGGCGTACTTCCTCTAAAATTATCACGAGATAGAGTGACTGATGAGAGCTCGGAAGTAAATATCTTAAACAGCAGTCATCAGGTTTTTAACAAACCATTTAATATTACAAAAGATGATTTTAATGGATGGATACAGGAACGTGGATTATATTTCCCAAATGAATGGGATAAAAATTACGAAGCATTACTTTCCATGAATGACAAAGGCGAAACTCCTAAAAAGGGTTCATTATTAATTACAAAGTATGGTAAAGGAACATTTGTTTATACCGGTCTATCATTCTTCAGAGAAATTCCCGCAGGAGTTGAAGGGGCAATAAAATTATTTATCAACTTACTTTATTCCGGTAAATAGATGAAAGATAATTTCGAAAAAAATATTGAAGACAAATCGCCATTTCTCGGCTCATGGAATAAAATATATTTGATGGTATTTGGTGAAATGATAATTCTAGTTGCCTTATTCTATCTCTTCACAAAGGTTTTTAGTTGAGTACGATTGACTGGATAGTTATGTGTGGATTTACCGGCTTCATCGTTTTCTATGGAGCATGGAAAACCCGCAAAACCAAAGATGTTGATGATTATTTGCGAACAGGAAAAACCAGCTCGTGGTGGGTTGTTGCTTTATCAATTATGGCTACACAAGCAAGTGCAATAACATTTCTTTCAACACCGGGACAAGCTTATGTGGATGGAATGCGTTTTGTACAGTTCTATTTGGGCTTACCAATAGCTATGATAGTTCTTTCAATTACCGCTGTTCCAATTTACAGTAAACTAAATGTTTATACTGCTTACGAATATCTTGAAAAACGATTTGATCTTAAAAATCGTGTATTTGGCAGTGTTTTGTTTCTTAGTCAACGTGGACTTGCTGCGGGGTTTACTATTTATGCACCAGCATTAATACTGTCTGTAATTCTCGGATGGGACCTCAATATTACCATCGTACTCATAGGTATAATGGTAATTATTTACACTTCAATTGGCGGAACAAATGCAGTTAACAAAACTCATATCTTGCAAATGATCATAATTACATTAGGAATGTTTGCATCATTTTTTATGATCTACATCCTTCTACCAAAAGATATTTCTGTAATTGATGCCGCATTCATTGCCGGGAAACTTGGTAAATTAAATGCAATTGATTTTTCTTTTAATTTTAATGATAGATATACATTCTGGTCAGGAATTATTGGCGGAACTTTTTTAATGTTAAGTTATTTTGGAACTGATCAATCGCAGGTTGCAAGATATCTTGCCGCAAAAAATATAACGCAAAGCAGGATGGGTTTGCTAGTAAACGGCTTAGTAAAAATTCCAATGCAATTCATAATTTTATTTATTGGTGCGATGGTATTTGTATTTTTTCAATTCGTTACTCCCCCGCTATTCTTTAATCCGGTTGAAACAGAGAAAGTAAAGTCTAGTTCGTATTCGAATGAATATTCAATATTAGAAAATAATTTTGAAATATTACAAAATCAAAAAAGAGAAAAACTGCGTGCAATGCTGGATGAAAGTTCAAGATCAGGTTTAAGTTCAAGTGAGAATATTAAGAATGAATTAACAACAATTTCAAAAAATGAACAAGTAATTAAAGCAAGTGCAAAGGAAATTATTAAAAAAAATAATCCCGATGCAGATACAAACGACACAAATTATATTTTCATCACTTACATTGTTAACTATCTTCCTATTGGATTAATCGGTTTATTACTCGCAGCTATAATTGCGGCATCAATGTCTTCAACATCCGCAGAATTAAATTCGTTAGCTTCAACTTCACTTATTGATATTTATCAAAGACTAATTAATAAAAATGGAAGTGATAAACATTATCTGAAGTTTTCTAAGTATGCAACTGTTGGTTGGGGTATATATGCAATCATCTTTGCCCTGCTGGCAAGTGAATTAGGTTCATTGATTGAAGCGGTAAATATTCTTGGTTCACTTGTGTACGGAACAATATTAGGAATTTTTCTTGTTGCGTTTTATACTAAAAAAATTTCCGGTGATTCTGTTTTTATAAGTGCAGTGATAGCTGAAGTTGTGGTTATTTATTCTTTCCTCTTCACATCAATTCCCTTTTTGTGGTATAATGTTATTGGATGTGTAATTGTGTTCGTACTTAGTTTTATCCTTAATCCTATCTTGCCCTTAAAGGAAATCCGCTAAAAAGTATTTACCAATACTTACTTGTTAAATCTCTTATCCTTATTTTTTGGAGTAAATATTAATTCAACAATGGCAAACGACAGAAAAAATCAAATAATACGGGCAGCAGCAAAAAGATTTGCAAGACATGGTTTAAATAAAACTACTCTTGATGAAGTCGCACGGGATATTCGTATCGGCAAAGCTACTATCTATCATTACTTTACCTCTAAAGATGATTTATATTTTGCTACTCTCAAATGGGAGTGTGAGAATTTTATTGAACAGGTTAAAATCATTTTAGAAAAGGATAATGATTCTCTGACACAAAAACTTAATGATTACTTTGGTCAGAAAGAAGTTGTTTCAGAGAATAATAAACTTATTCATGAAGCGTTGCTAACGTTTTTTAATGAAAAGTCATTTGAACAGGAAAAAGAAATAATAAATTGGTTGTTAGTTAAAGAAGCAGATTTAATTAAACATTTTTTAACAAAACATTATTCTCATAGAATCAAAAAAACAAGTTCAACTTTTCCTAATTTTATAGTAATGAACAGCTGGGGAATGTTTTTTGCCAATAAGCTTAATGCGTTATTAGATGCTTCAAAAGCTGAAGAAACTAAAGCACTGTTTATAGAATCACTTGAAACAATTTTAGGCTAGGGTGTTGTTTCGGTTTTATCATCCTCATTATCACTATCGTCCTCTCCAAAAATATATTTTTCATACTTGTGTTTTATCATTTGCGCCTCAACAATGAAGAAAACATCTTCCGCAATATTAGTTGCGTGATCTGCCAATCTTTCAAGTTCTCTTGAAATAACCAGTAAGGCAACAGCAGCTTCAATATTTTCAGGACTCAGTTTCATAATTGATTTTAGTATCTGATGATTTTCTGCATTTAATCTATCAACCACATCATCGGTTAGAATCACTTCTTTTGCAAGTTCAGGATTTCCACCAATAAAAGCATCGATTGAATTTTTTAACATTCGCTTTGTAAGATTGAACATTTCTTCAAGTTTAGTGTCGTGAAAAAATTCAGGTTTTTTTTGAATCAGAACTACATTCTCAGCAATGTTCACAGCAATATCACCAATTCGCTCAAGGTTACTGTTAATTGTAAGTGAAGACATAATATACCGTAAATCCATTGCAACCGGCTGAGCCAGAGCAAATATTTTCTGACAAATCTTATCAATCTTAACATCATACTTATTTACTTTCCTATCTCTATCAATAACAGATTGGGCTAATTCTAAATTCTCATCTTCAAAAGATTTAATTGCAAACTGTACTTGCTCATCTACAAGACTGCACATTTTTATAACGCGCGTTTTTAATTTTTCAAGATGTTCGTCTAATAATCTTTCCATTTGTTCTCCGACTTAATTTTAACAATCAATAATTTTCAATTTATGTAATTGTCATCTCAAAGTTGTTTTTGATAGTGAAATCTGTTTAATCCAATTCTCAGATTTCTCTCTTTGTTCGAAATGACTACATAAAATGCGATCAACCAAATCTTCCGGTAACGTAATCCTCAGTCTGTTTTTTTGAAGGGTTAGTAAAGATTTTAGTTGTTCTATCATACTCAATTAATTCACCAAGATAAAAGAATGCTGTCATATCACTAACACGTGCGGCCTGCTGCATATTATGTGTCACTATAACAATAGTATATCTTTGTTTCAAATCGTGAATCAGTTCTTCAATCTTCGCAGTTGAAATTGGATCCAAAGCACTTGCCGGTTCATCCATTAAAATTATTTCCGGTTCAACTGCAAGAGCACGAGCGATACATAATCTTTGCTGCTGTCCGCCAGAAAGACTAAGTGCATTTTCGTTTAATCTATCTTTAACTTCATCCCAAATTGCGGATTGAACACAAGTACGTTCTACAATTTCATTAAGGGTTTTTTTATCATTAATTCCATTTATCTTTGGTCCATATACAATATTTTCATAAATGGTTTTTGGAAACAGATTTGATTTTTGAAAAACCATTCCAATATTTTTTCTAAGATTTACGACATCAATATTCTTATCATAAATATTAACACCATCCACAGATACTTCACCTTCAATTCTAACATTGTCTATCAAATCATTCATTCGATTTAGAACTCGTAGAAATGTTGATTTACCGCAACCTGATGGACCAATAAACGCTGTTACTCTTTTATCAGGAATGTTCAGCGTTATATTTTTTAACGCCTGTTTATTTCCGTAGTAAAGATTAAGATCCTTTGTAACTATTTTAATTTCTTTCATTTGTTTTTTCGATTTTAATATTAAAGTCTTCCTAAACTTTTTCTGAATCTGTATCTAAAAATAATTGCAGTAATATTCAATAAAAATGTTAGAACAATTAAAACTAAAGTTGAACCGTATTGAATCGGCAATGTTTTAGTTGGATTGGATGATTGTGTTGCCAAAATAAATATATGGTAAGCCAAATACATAAATTGTTTTGCCGGATTAATCATCGGGATACAATAATCTCCGATACATAAATCTGTAACTGGAAGATTTGGAAGAAAAAATGCTGCACCAAGAAATAAAATTGGCGCTGTCTCACCGGCTCCTCTACTTACCGCTAAAATTGTTCCAGTTAAAATTCCGGGACGAGCCTGCGGCAGAACAACATTTTTAATTGTTTGCCATTTTGTTGCTCCTAATCCATAAGAAGCATCACGGTGAGATTTAGGTACTGAATTTAATGCTTCAAGAGTTGATACAATTACAATTGGAAGTACGAGCACTGCAAGTGTTGCTGAAGCCCAAATTAATGCAGGTTGCCCGAATAACAAACCTGTTTCAAGAACCTCATCCATTCCTCTACCAATAAACAGAATAAAAAATCCTAATCCAAACAAACCAAAGACTATAGATGGAATTCCAGCAAGATTATTTATAGAAGTTCTAATGATTCTATTAAAAAAAGTATCTTTTGCATATTCATTAAGATAAATAGCAGAGCAAACTCCAAGTGGAACAGCAAGTAAAATCATAATAAACGTAACAGAAATCGTTCCAAATATTGCAGGCCAAATTCCCCCTTCGGTCATATTGTTTTTAGGATCATCAAAAATAAATTCAAATGAAATAGTCCCAATTCCCTGCGTAATAATTTTTCCTAATAGAAGCAAAAGTGCTAAAACCAAAGAGAAGAACATAATTCTTACTATCCACATGGATATCGTTCCAACAAAATCTCTTTTCTTTTTATGCAGTGCTAACATTTGTTATCCATTAAAAAGTATTTTTCTTTCTCATCCTGTTAATAATTATTTCTGCAATAAGATTTAGAATAAATGTTATTGTAAACAAAACTATTCCAATAAAGAACAGTGAATAGTAATGATCTGAACCTTGGGACACTTCTCCCATTTCCGCAGCTATTGTCGCTGTCATCGTTCTTACACTTAAAAAAATATTTGATGTAATATTAGCAGCATTACCAGCAGCCATAAGCACGATCATTGTTTCTCCAATTGCTCTGCCAAATCCTAAAATTATACTTGCACTTACTCCGCTAAAAGCTGCTGGGAGAATTACTTTGCTAATTGTCTGCCATTTTGTTGCACCTAATCCATAAGAAGCCATTCGTAAATCATTTGGAATTGAGTGCAGTGCATCTTCTGTTAATGATGCTATAACTGGAATAATAACAAATGATAATCCTATTGATGCGACAAATGCATTTAGCCGATTAGCCGGTTGAAGCAAGTCATTAAAGAATCAAGCACCAATAACCAGAATAATAAATCCAATTACTACTGTTGGAATTCCTGCAAATAATTCTATTAGCGGTTTTAAAAATTCTTTCCATTTTGGATTTGCAACCTCGGAAAGATATATACCGGCGGCAACTCCAAATATTGTGGAAATAATTGTAGCAGGAATTGCAGTCATTAATGTTCCAAGTATTAATGGAACGAGTGAGAATCTGGGATCATCTGATGTTGGATACCATTCGAAAATAGTTTTTGTTGTACCATCAGCAGCAGTTCTGTATGAATAAAGGAAATCTAATAAACCAATATGTTCTAAAGCCCTAAAGCCTTCTTTAAACAAAAAGATAAATATCAGTATAATGAAAATTAGTGCGGCTACACCGTTAAGTGTAAAAAATAATTTTATCAAAGATTCTTTTGTACGAGTAAACTTGTGAATTTTTTTACCGTATTTGGAATCCTCTGATTTAGAATAAAACTCTTGTTCTTTTTCGTTCATTTGAAATATTTTAATACTTTATCATTCTGAGCTTACCAAATTGTGATCAAAAATTATATGGCAAGTCATCCTTCAACAAACTCAGTATGACAAATAGAGTTAAAAATTGTAGTACAAAGTTAATCTTCCAGTTATGGATGAATCAAAAGATCTCCCATCAGGAAGACTTTCATAAGATTCATAAATTACGTTTGGAATAATAGAAATATTTTTATCGGCTTTAAAGTCTAGACCGGCAATAAAATAATTTCTTGAATCACCTTTAAAATCATTATCCATATTTGCATCGAAGAAGTCATATCTTAGTAAAGCTGCAAAAAATTCACTAAACCAATAAGAACCAAATGCGGAAATTCCTACGGCATTTTGACTTTTCAATTCAGGTCCATTTGCCCCACTTACTGTTGCGCTGTTTTGATTGATCTGGATAGCTGCTTCAATACCAAAACTGTATTTATTTTTTTCAGCATATCCTAAAAATATTGAACTAAGAATTGAATTATGTGGCAGTGTTTTGCCTTCATTTTTGGGATCTTCAACGGAAGCTCTTGCTTTAAAATCACCGGTCACAGCAACTGAAAAATTGCTAAAAGGTTTGAAATCGAATGCAGCGTAATATCTATTGTATTTGTCCGTTTCGGGATTGTTAGCACTATTACTGCCAAACATAACTGAGTAATTAGCGCTACCGCTTTCTACAAGCTTTCCTCGTAACACAATTCCAAAATCACGAGAAGCAACAAATCCCCTTAGATCCTGAACTGTTTTTTCTAGTGAACGGTATCCCCAATATTTTTCAGAAACCTCAAAAGACGCTGTAGGCTGAATACCAAAGATTAAATCACTGCCGCTAAAAATATTTTTCCACTTTATATATGCATCTTTAACAAATACTCCAATTCTACCATTTGTAGTATTTGCTTTTGAATCTGCTTCCAGTCTGAATCTAGCCATAAACTTTTCTGATATATCCGCATCATAATTTAATGCTGCACGTCTGAGAGCAAATCCGTTTATATCTTGCAAACCGTCCACAGCAACATTTTTAAAACTTGAAAAAGCAGTATCTCTTGCTATGTTATAAAAGTAATCCGCAAATACCTGCCCGGTAAATTTACCAAAATTAGTTTCTTGCGTATAACCGCTTGAACTTAAGAACATGATTATAGAAATTATCAGTAATCTGATTTTCATTTTCTCTCTCGTTTTCGACTAAATAAATACCAGGCAAGTTGCTCTCTCCAAAGCAACTTATCCGTTTGACTAACTATTTTTTAGGAGGTAGTGGAATATATTCCATAGTCTTAACAACATCCTGTCCTTCTTGTGAAATAATGAAATCCATAAACTCTTTTAACTTACCGGTTGCTTCTCCATTCGTAAAGCAATACAAGTAACGTGAAATTGAATAATCACCGCTCCATATAACATCATAATTTACTTTATTATTTTCTGCTGGTGATATTGCAATAGAATTCTCATCTTTCTTTATGTGCAATATCTTAACATCATTTCTTTCTGCAAAATAACCAACACCGCCGTAACCAATGCCTTTTTTATCTCTTGCAACTGCCTCACCGAGTGCTGCTGTTCCTTGTAAAACTTGTGTTGCGGTAGAGTAATCAACTTGTTTACCATTTACTTTTCCGAGCACATGTTCTTTAAAGAATTCATAAGTACCACTGCTATTTTCTCTGCCGTAAAGTGTAATTGGCATATCAATGCCGCCAACCGATTTCCAGTTTGTAATTTTACCAGAAAAAATATCGCTTACTTGCTTAATGGTTAGATTGTCTATTTTACTTTCGCGATGAACAATGACTGCAATACCATCAAGTGCAACTTGGTAAACAAAGGGAGTTACCCCTTTTGCCTTTGCATCGTCTAGTTCTGCAGATTTTAATTCACGCGATGAGTTGGCAATTTCAGTAGTTTTATTTAGAAGTGAAGCAACACCAGTTCCTGAACCACCGCCTGTTACCTGAATTGAAACATCCGGATGAAGTTTCATATATTCTTCCGCCCATTTTTGAGAAAGGTTGACCATCGTATCAGAACCTTTTATAGTAATAACAGTTTTTTCAGCTTCATCAGTTTTTTTCTTACAGCCAATAAATAGCGTGGGGACAATTACCAATACAGCTAAAAGATAAGTTAAAATTTTCTCTCGTTTCATATTATTTCCTTTTCGTTATTAATTATCGAAATAGTTTAATTTTTATTGTAGAAATATATCAGAAAGCTGCAAGATGCACTGCCATCCAATGTTAAATTAATGTTAAATCATTAAAATTTCTGCAATCTTTGCTACAAAAATCTAATATTTGTAACTCTCTTACGATTTAGGTAGATATTTTTTATTTGATCCATTAAATTGATATAAAAAGTAAAATTATCTTATAGGTTAAAAATGGCCGATTTTTTCCACACATGGCTTCCGTTTATATATTTGTACGGAGTTGGTGGAGTATTTTTCTTTGCCGGAATGTACATTATTATTAAAAGCGGTGCATTAAATCGTAATCGCAAACAGCATAGATGGTGGATAAAAGTATTATACGGTGGTTATTTCTCTTTTATGATTTTACACGCTTTTTTGATTATTGCAGCATTATATTTTTAAGCGATATGAAAAGCTGAAAACAATGAAATAACTGGTTATCATGGATCAATTCACTAGGAAGTAATTTAATTTGCAATCTATATTAACATTATAATTTTTTAGGATTTTTATGCCCACTTTTGCAAATACCTGGTTACCTTTTATATACCTATATGGTGTTGGGGGAGCTTTCTTTTTAAGTGGAATGGTACTTATTAAAAAAGCTAACGCTGTGAATTTTGAAAAGAAAAGACATCGTTATTGGTGGAAAGTTACCATTTTTGGTTTCTTCTACTTTATGGTTATACATGCTCTGATGATATTAGCTGCATTATATCTCTAATTAATAAAAAAATATTCGCTTAAAATATTTCACAAAAAAAATTTGAATAAAATCTTATGGAAGTACATCACAGTTTAGGCACATCAACCGATTGGATTGTTATGATTGTTTACTTCATTGCAATTATGGTTTTCGGATCATACTTCGGCAAGTATAATCGTACAACTACAGATTTCTTTTTTGGCGGAAGACGATTTGCATGGTGGTTAATAGCTATGTCTATTGTTGCTACCGGAGTCGGAAGTCATAGTTTTATAAAGTACTCAGCAAAAGGATTTACGGACGGATTCGCATCTACGATGACATATATGAACGATTGGTTCTTTGTTCCATTTTTTATTTTTGGATGGCTTCCGATTATTGTTTACACAAGAATTCGATCAATACCCGAATACTTTGAAAAAAGATTTTCACCAGGAACCAGATTTCTTGCAACCATTTTAATTTTACTTTATATGATTGGTTACGTAGGTATTGGATTTTTAACGATGGGAAAAGCCATCCTGCCATTGCTGCCTCAGGATTTTACATTACTCGGGATTCATTTTCAAACAACTTTGATGGGATTAGTAATTGTTATCGCATTGATAGTTGGAATTTATATTACTTACGGCGGACAAACAGCAGTTATCTTTACAGATCTAGCACAAGGATTTGTATTGATATTTGCAGGCGGCTTAGTCTTTTTTCTTGGTATCGATTACATTGGCGGATTTGGATTGTTCTGGGATCTGCTCCCAACAACGTGGAAACTACCTTTAGCACATTTTAATGATCCACCCGGATTTAATTTTGTTGGAATATTTTGGCAGGATGGTGTTGCTGGTTCAGTTGGATTTTTATTTATGAACATGGGTTTGGTAATGCGTTTTATGGCAACCAAAAGTGTGGATGAAGGACGTAAAGCAGCAACATTTAATATTTTATTTATGCTTCCATTATCTGCAATTGTTGTAGGTAATGCTGGCTGGATTGCAAAAGCAATTTCAGTTGCTAATCCAGAAGTTGTACCGCCAAACACAAACCCTGATGCAGTATTTGTTGTAGTTGCAAACATAATTTCGCATCCTGGTGTATTTGGTTTTGTTATGGCTGCGCTAACAGCAGCGCTTATGTCTACTGTTGATACTTTGCTTAATGCAACTGCGGCAGTTTATATAAATGATATACACCGACCAGCAAAAAAGTGGTTATCAAAAAAAGTTCAAACCTGGAAAGAAGAAGATAAACAAGAGTTAAGTGCGGCAAGAATTGCAACAGCACTATTTACAATTATGGGTGTACTTGCAGTAATACCATTTAGTGCTTTCCCAACTGTGTATGAAGCGCATGGTTTCTTTCACTCAACACTTACCCCACCACTAGTTGTAGCAATATTTCTTGGAGTATTCTGGAAGAAATTTACAAACGCTTCTGTTGTTGCAACATTTGTAGTTGGAGTTGCTTTAATGGTACTTGGGATGTATTATCCAAAACCGCTTATTCAAATATTTGATCACGGAACTGCATACGATGCAAAACATCCTTACACATACATTGGTGCTTTATATAATTTATTTGTTTGTGTGTTTGTTGGAGTGCTAACTACCGTTACAAGTTCCTGGCAGATTAAATTTATTGAAAAAATAAAAACTAACCCGAATCATAAATCTATAATGAGCGGTATTACATTTGTATCCGGTGCAATTTTTGTAATGATAATTTTTAATGTTACTACCCTGCCAATTCTTTTAACTCTTACCGCTGTAATGTTAGTTTTCGTTGTGCTTGCATCAAACTACTATTCAAAATATTCTGAAGGAACTCACACAGAAGGTTTAACTGTATGGGGTATTGCGAAAGCAAAAGAAACATTTAAAGGAAGTAAAGTAAATGAGCGTGATGGTGAAGTAGTTAAAGTTAATTGGAAATTAAAAGATGATTCTGATGATTTAATGCATTTTTCTAAAAACGATATGGCAAAGATGGCTGCAGACCAAGGCGATTTAGTTTACATTTGTGATGCAAGGAAATATCTTGGCGGATTAAAATCAGTTCACAGCACTTATGGTGAACCGCACAATGAAGACGGCATTGTATATATTACCCAGGAACATATTGATCAAGGTCAGTTTGTTACGGGAAAAGTTTTAACTGCTGAGAAGGAAATGTAGGAGCAATTTACAAGGCATAATTTATAATGTACAATTAAGAATTACTTTTTAGTTGTACATTTTTTATTTTATGCTCATTGTTTAGTTCATAATCTAACAATTATCCATTCACAATCTATTCTAGGTACCTCCATAACAGTTTTAAGTTGATAGTTGGAATTGTAATTAATCTGGAGCCAGGATTGAAAACTTTATTTCCATCAGTAAAACAAATAACTTTTTAATCAAATTCATACCACGAACATGCTATTTAAAATCCTGAGTTTATTCGGTAATTTTTTTATAACTAAATAACTAATAATGCTTACTAAAAAGCTTTGTTTTTTTAAAATGTTATGGTAAAAATTATATTCTACAAAATTGTTACAAGGGAGAAATTCTAAAATGTTATCAAAGAAACAAAATTTGTTAAGTTTAACTCCAATGCTTATCTTTTTATTTTTTTCAGAAGTATTAGGTATTACAACCATAACAGCAGACAATCCAAATTTTCAGTACACAGGCAGAATTGACTTTTCAGTAATTGATAAACCAATGATTTATTGGCCCGGTTCATATATCAAGGCAAATTTTGAGGGACAATTGATTATGATTATGTTGGATGATCAAACAGGACAATCATACTATAATGTTTTTATAGATAATGATTTTAATAACCCTCGATTAATTGATTGTGTTGCAGGAACTCATACTTACCTTGTATCTGCATCTTTTACAGATACTGTGCATACATTGCTTATTTTTCGCCGAACAGAAGCTTCAACTGGTCCCACAAAGTTTTTAGGGATTCAAATTAATGATGGAAAAACTTTACACACACCACCTGCAAGACCAGAACATAAAATTTTGTTTTATGGTAATTCCATAACCTGCGGTATGGGTAACGAAGCTC
>OEIV010000605.1_pt1 | contig 18950 bp, 19 predicted proteins | sample 1539231 | NCBI WGS metagenome assembly OEIV01 (sample SAMN03794762, study PRJEB22550) | activated sludge metagenome | feature: wastewater treatment plant; material: activated sludge; isolation source: Wastewater treatment plant of a petroleum refinery complex | place: Argentina: Buenos Aires ...
GGGGCAAGGGGGCCGACGGGGCGCGCCGACAAGCGCAACGGGCTTCGTCCCGGCCCCCGCCCGCGGGTGAACCGCCGCCCAGGCGCCCCCGCCGCGATCCTGTTCACCTCGGGCAGCGAGGGCACGCCGAAGGGCGTCGTTCTGAGCCACAAGAACATCCTCGCCAACGCCACGCAGAGCCTGACGCGCGTCGCCGTCAACGGCAGCGACAAGGTGTTCAACGTGCTGCCGGTGTTCCACTCGTTCGGACTGACAGCCGGTCTCGTCATGCCGCTGGTCGCGGGTGTTCCTGTCTATCTCTACCCTTCGCCGCTGCACTATCGGATCGTGCCGGAGCTCGTCTACCAGTCGAACGCGACCATCCTGTTCGGCACCGACACGTTCCTCAACGGTTATGCGCGCGCCGCCCACCCCTACGACTTCGCCCGCGTTCGCCTCGTGCTCGCCGGCGCCGAAGCGGTGAAGGAGCGCACCCGTCAGGTCTACATGGAGCGCTTCGGCGTGCGCATCCTCGAGGGCTACGGCGTCACCGAGACAGCGCCTGTTCTCGCCATCAACACCCCCCTCGCCAACAAGGCGGGCACCGTCGGGCGGCTCTCGCCGCTGATGGAAGCGCGCCTCGAGCCCGTGCCCGGCATCGACGAGGGCGGACGCCTCTATGTGCGCGGTCCCAACGTCATGCTCGGCTACCTGCGCGCGGAGAACCCGGGCGTGCTGGAGCCGCCGCACAACGGCTGGCACGACACCGGCGATATCGTCAGCATCGATGCCCAGGGCTTCATCCGAATTCTCGGCCGCGCCAAGCGTTTCGCCAAGATCGGCGGCGAGATGGTCTCCCTCTCTGCGGTCGAGGCGATGGCGGCCGAGGTCTGGCCCGCTGTACTATCTGTCGTCGTCGCCGTTCCTGACGCCCGCAAGGGCGAGCGCCTCGTGCTCATCACCGCCAACGACAAGGCGACAAGGGCGGACCTCCTCGCCCACGCCAAGGCGCGCGGTATCCCCGAGCTCTCGGTTCCAGGCGACATCCTCACCGTCCCCACGGTTCCATTGCTCGGTTCGGGCAAGCCCGACTACGTGGCATCTCTCGCCCTCGCCAAGGAGGCGATGGCGAAGCGCGCCGCCGCAGCCTGACGGGCGAAGCGAAAACAACGCCAATCCAATGGGATGCGGGCGCCAGAAGCGCCCGCCCCGAACGCGGATCGCCGACCTAACGAATTCGTGAGCAAGCGTGACTTGCCCGACTCCGCCCCTGCGTGATTATGTTTTCATCAACGGGAAGGCGCGGAGAAAACGAGCCTTCGAAGACTGAGACGGGGTTCTGACGGATAACCGTCTTGGTGGGTATACCCTCGGCGGGGTTAGCCCGGTTGAGAAGCAATCCAACAGGAGGAATTATCATGAAGGTTTGGACGAAGCCGCAGGTTTCCGAGCAGGAAGTTGGTCTCGAGGTCACGAGCTACCTCCCGGCTGAGATCGACATCATCTAAGGTGTCGTCAAGCTCGCCCACCTCGTGGGCAGTTTGGGCGCGGCGGTCGAGCATCTCGGCCGCCGTCGTCATTTGAGCCCCCGTTATTCCGACTTTCGCGGTGAAGCTTGCACTCGGCGGTGCGGCTATCGCGCCCGCGCGATTGGCTTGCAATGATCATCAGGATTTTAGGATCGGCCGCAGGCGGCGGATTTCCGCAGTGGAACTGCAATTGCCGCAACTGTGCCGACGTCAGGGCCGGTAAACCCGGCTTTCGCCCCCGGACACAATCTTCCCTCGCCGTCAGCCGCGACGGAAAAAGCTGGGTGCTTCTCAACGCCTCTCCCGACCTTCGCCAGCAGATCAACGACACCCCCGCGCTCGGCTCGCAGGCCAAAGGCGGCCTCCGTAACAGCCCGATCAAGGCGGCGGTGCTGACCAACGGCGACGTCGACCACATCATCGGCCTCATCAACCTGCGCGAGATGGAGCCGCTAGCGGTCTACGGCTCCGACCGCGTGCTCGCCACCCTCGCCGCCAACTCCGTCTTCAACGTTCTCGACAAGGGCAAGGTGGCCCGTCGCGAGCTTCCACTCGACAAGCCGACGACGCTCGCCGGCGCGCATGGACCGCTCGGCATCACCGTCACCGCCTTCGCCGTGCCCGGCAAGGTCGCCCTCTATCTGGAGGACGCGAGCAAGGGCGCCAACTTCGGCTCCGAGGCGGGCGATACCATCGGCCTCGAAGTGCGCGACGAGGCGACCGGCAAGACCTTCTTTTACGTTCCCGGCTGCGCCGAAGTGGATGCCCGCCTCGCCGGCCGGCTGGAAGGCGCCGCGCTGGTGCTGTTCGACGGCACGCTCTACACCGACGACGAGATGCTCCAGGCGGGCCTGATGCCGAAGACCGGCAAGCGCATGGGGCACATCTCGATCTCCGGGCCCGACGGCTCGATCGCCGCGTTCGCCAAGCTCGGCGTCGCACGCAAGATCTATGTTCACATCAACAATTCGAACCCAGTTCTCAACGAGAGCTCCGAGCCCCGCAAGACCACGGAAGCCGCAGGCTGGGAGGTCGGCTACGACGGAATGGAGGTACGCCTATGAGTGACCGCAGGACTGGCGATGCCGCGCAGCGCGGCGAGCTTTGGAGCCCGGACGAGTTCGAGGCGGCCATCCGCGCCGTTGGTGCCGAGCGCTACCACGACAAGCACCCCTTCCATAAGCTGCTGCACGGCGGCAAGCTCGACAAGGGACAGGTGCAGGCGTGGGCGCTTAATCGCTACTGTTATCAGGCAGCGGTCCCCCGCAAGGACGCCGCGCTCATGGCCCGCTGTCACGACCGCGAGCTGCGCCGGGAGTGGATGCACCGCATTCTAGATCACGACGGGTCCGGCCCCGAAGAGCCGGGCGGCATCGAGCGCTGGCTGGTGCTGACCGACGGTCTCGGCCTCGATCGCGACTACGTCGTCAGCCGCAAGGGCGCGCTGGCGGCGACCAAGTTCGCCGTTGAAGCCTACGTGAATTTCGTGCGCGAGCAGCCGCTGACGATCGCGGTCGCGTCGTCCCTGACGGAGCTGTTCGCCCCGAAGATCCATCGCGAGCGCATCTCCGGCATGCTCGAGAACTATGATTTCATCGACGACAAGGTGATGGCGTACTTCCGCCGCCGCCTCGATCAGGCACCGCGCGACGCCGACTTCGCGCTCGCCTATATCAAGGAGCGCGCCCGCACCCGCGAAGAGCAGGAAGCCTGCGTCGACGCGGTCCGCTTCAAGTGCGACGTGCTGTGGGTCCAGCTCGACGCCCTGCACCACGCCTATTTCGAGCCCGGCAACATTCCGCCAGGCGCGTTCCGTCCGGAGTCCTGAACATGACGGAAAGCACCGCTGCCGGTGCCACGCCCGGCGCCACCCCCACCCCGACCCGGCTGATCGTCGCCGAGGCGACGGTGGTCGTGATGCCGCGCCACATCAAGCTCCGCCACGATGCCGGTCGCGGCGTATGGCTGATCCTGGCACCGGAGCGGGTCTTCAGCCCGGACCCCATCGCCGTCGAGGTGCTGCGGATGCTCGACGGTCAGATCAACGTCGGCGGCATCGCCGACAAGCTGGCCGCCGACTATCACGCCCCGCGCGATCAGATCCTCGGCGATATCGTCACCATGCTGCAGGATCTGGCCGACAAGGGCGTGGTCCGGGCCGCGCCGCCGAAGACTTGAGAGCCGCTTCGGTTCCGATGTGCGGAACCGGGGCGCCGTGGCATCGATGACGAGAGTGCCGCGAGCGGTCGCGGTTTGACACGGGTCGCCCGGGGCGCCCGCGAACGAACGCCGAGACCGCGAGACTTCACCCGCCTTGAGAGCCGGGAGGAACGAGGCCATGAACGAGATCACACCGACCGTAAAGACGGAGACCGCCGCCTCGCCCGCGTGCGCCCGCGCACCTGTCGGCCTGCTGGCGGAGTTGACGCACCGCTGCCCGCTGCAGTGCCCCTACTGTTCCAACCCGCTCGACCTGGAGCGCTCCAACGTCGAGCTTTCGACCGCCGATTGGCAGAAGGTGATGCGCGAGGCCGCAGCGCTCGGCATCCTGCAGATCCACCTCTCGGGCGGTGAGCCGACCGCACGCAAGGATCTCGAGGACATCGTGCAGACGGCGGCCGAGGTGGGCCTCTACACCAACCTCATAACCGCTGGCGTGCTGCTGACCAAAGAGCGCCTCGCCCGTCTCGCAGAACTCGGCCTCGATCACGTCCAGCTCTCGATCCAGGACGTCGACCCGGCGAATGCCGACCGCATCGCCGCCTACAAAGGTGGTGCTGCAAAGAAGCGGGAGGTGGCGCGCTGGGTGAAGGAGCTCGGCCTGCCGCTCACCGTCAATGCTCCGATCCATCGCCAGAACATCAAGTCGATGTCGAAGATCATCGACTATGCCGTGGAGGTCGGTGCCGGCCGGCTCGAGGTGGCGCACATCCAGTACTACGCCTGGGCGCTGAAGAACCGCGCGGCGCTGATGCCGACGCGCGAGGATTTCATGAAGACGGCCGAGATCGTCGAAGCGGCCAAGGAGCGCCTCAAGGGCATCCTCGTCATCGATTTCGTCGTTCCGGACTATTACGCCAAGTACCCCAAGCCCTGCATGGGAGGCTGGGGCCGCGGTATCATCAACGTCACGCCATCGGGCCGCGTCCTGCCATGCCACGCCGCGGAATCGCTTCCCGGCCTGACCTTCGACAATGTTCGCGACCGTGCGCTGGGCGACATCTGGCTCAATGGCGACGCCTTCCAGAAGTATCGCGGCACGGATTGGATGAAGGAGCCGTGCCGCTCGTGCGCGCGGAAGGAAATCGACTTCGGTGGCTGCCGTTGCCAGGCGTTCGCCCTGACGGGAGACGCGACGAACACCGATCCGGCCTGCTCTCTTTCGCCGTTGCACGAGGAGTGGGCGAAGGTGGCCGAGGTCGAAAGCCACCGCGAGCCGCCCGAGTTCATCTACCGTCGCGTCGGCAAATCCAGTGCCCAGGGTGGCGGCTCGGACGGCAGCCAAACCGACAATCTCTAGTGCACAATTCGATCAAGCGGCGTCGCGAGTGGTTCCCTTGAGCGGTTGAAATCGCTCTATCGCTTGATCTCTGGCCCTTGATTTCTGGAGCAACTTTTTCTGAACGCTCTTCGCACCCGCAGTTCCATGCGGTCGGATGGTGCTTTAGGCGATCTGTGACAGGAACAGCTCCTACGAACCGGTTCATGGACGGTTCACGCCCGCCATGGTACCTGCACCAGTATGTCGCGGAGCGGCAGGAACTAGTTGCCACTGCAAGAGGCACGGTCTATCCGTCTCCGCGATAGGGTGGACTCAATAGTTCTCAGGAGGAACGTTTGACAATGCGCAAGTGGGTTATGGCGGCGGCCGCTCTGGCTGCTCTTCCGTCCGTCGCATCGGCTCAGGATGCTGAGGCCGGCAAGGCCGTGTTCAAGAAGTGCCTCGCCTGCCATGCCGTCGATGGTAAGAACAAGGTTGGCCCGCATCTCGATGGTGTCGTCGGCCGCAAGGCTGGCGCCGTCGAGGGCTTCAACTATTCGGACGCCATGAAGAACTCGGGCAAGACCTGGGACGAGGCGACGCTCGACGCTTACCTGACCAACCCGAAAGAGAACATCCCCGGCAACAAGATGGTCTTCGTCGGTCTGAAGGACGAGACGGACCGCAAGAACCTCATCGCGTATCTCGCGACCAATAAGTGAGGTTCCTGCCGGACGAATTCCGGCAGTACCGCCGAATTTAGATCAACGCCGCGACTCGCTCGCGGCGTTTTTCTTTTGGCGGCTGCGCGGCGCGACCGGAGTGGGCCACCGCGCGCGTTCGAGAGCGACGTGTCGCGCGGCCCTCGAGAACGAGTTCGCCGCCCGAGCTCATGGCCGGGGAGCAGCTCAGTCGGCGAACGGCTCGACGCCGGTCCGATCGACACGCTCCAACCACGCGGCGACCGTCGCACCTTCGATGACGAAATCGGGCGCGATGTCGGCCAGGGGTGCAAGCACGAAGGCGCGCTCGGTGATCCGTGGGTGTGGCAGCACCAGATCGGGCTCGTCCACGGCCCCTGCCTTGTGCACGAGCACGTCGAGATCGATGACGCGCGGCCCCCACTTCTCGGCGCGCACACGGCCAAGCTGCCGCTCCACCTCGAGGCAGCGCCGGAGCAGCTCCGCCGGCCCCAGATCGGTCGCCACACCGGCACAGGCGTTGGCGAACCAGGGTTGATCCGTCTTCCCCCAGGGCGGCGTCTTGAAATCACGCGACCGCGCCTCGACCCGGACGTCACCGCGCTCCGTCAGCAATTCCAGCGCACGGGCCATGTTGGCGCGGATGTCACCGATGTTGGAGCCGAGCGCGACGACCGCGTCGAAGGGGATTGTGGCTGGCATGAGCAGGATCCAAAGGGAGGGAGTATCCGCGGATCGGCGGGCCGACGGCCGGCGCAAGTGACGACCTCTGCCGGATCGCGGGGAAGACTGGAGGGGCGTTAGTCATAATAGGGACGCTGGCGATCCCCGTCGAGCGCTGTGGTTCGGCTGAAATGAGACCGAGAATGCGCTCTCGTCCGGTATTTTCGAATACGCGCGCCACGGACGGGAAGGCCAACGCGCACCGTGCCCGTGCAATGGTGACGCTGATGGAATGGATCGGCGTTGCACCCCACACGTGGGCCGGTGCGCCGGCCGATCAGACCGTGCGTTGGGCCGCGGTTGCCGCAGCCTCGCCCGCGCTCCAACGCAGCGCAAGAAGGGCGCCGAAATCGAGTTTCGAAACCTCGAGCACCGCCTGCGTTCGCGACGAGACGTTGAGTTTGCGCAGCACCTCGCTCACGTGCGCCTTCACAGTCGTTTCACCGACCGCAAGCTCATGGGCGATCTGCTTGTTGAGAAGCCCCTGGCACAGCATTTCGAGCACGCGAAGTTGGGCGCGGCTGAGCGACTGCACCCGCTTGGTGAGTTGCCTCAACTGAGTCTTCTCTCCCGCTTGCCCACCGGCGGACATGTCCTTCGGCACCACGACGTGGCCCTGCAGGGCACTCGCGACCGCGGAGACGAGGTCTTCCCGCGCCGTCGCCTTGGAAATGAACCCCGAGGCCCCGCACACCAGCGCCTTCTCCACGACGCCCGCGCTGGCGAATGCGGAAAGCACGACGATCGGCATTTTGGGATAGCTGTGGCGCAGCTCGATGAGACCCTCGAACCCTTGCGTGTCCGGCAACCAGAGATCGAGCAGCGCCAGATCGAAGTCGCTGTTGTCAATCAGCAGGTCTTTGGCCTGCTCGAGCGAAGCGGCGTGAAGGATCTCAATCCCGCGAATAGCGCGCTCCAAAACCGAATTGACAGCTTCGGCGAACATCGGGTGGTCTTCGACGATCAACACCCGCGTTGCCATGTCGCCCGCTCCCGTAGCTCGCGTGGGTCAATCCGGGCGACCATGTCCCGGCTTATCTCCTGTAAGCAAAACAAGTATCATTGTGCGGCGCAACAGGACTTTGGTGCGCGGTCATTTAGGCTACCCGATCGGGCATTGCTGATGGGAGCGCGGATCAACGACTGATGACCACGCCGCCGCCACCGCCACGAATGCGGGGCATTGCAGAAGGATGCGCCGTCGAACTCGCGCGGAACGCTCGCTGAGCGCGCGCATGGGGTCGGCACGTCGTCGGTGGAACGCCGGGCGAAGATCAATCGTACTTGATGTAAGCGAAGCGCTGGTCACCCTGCGGGGTGCCTTCCAGGCCCTTGCCTTCGAGACCCGGCTGCCATTGCACCACATCCTCGATCTTCTTCGCCAGAAGCAGATCCTTCATCGTGATGCCCTTGGCCGAATGCGTGACGAGACGAACCTCCACCCAGGCATAGGACGCGGTGATATCGGGATGGTGCCAGGCCGCTTCCGCAAGGTGCCCGACGGTGTTAATCACCATCAGCGTTCCCTTCCACCCACTCGTCTTGTATGTCCGCCGGAGCCAACCATCGAGCAGTGCCCATTGCGGGAGGTTGGTTTCGAGCCAAGCCTTGACCTCGGCCTCCTCCATCGGCTTTTCGCGCTCCGCCATGGTAATGTTCCTCCGGACGTCATTGGCTTTCACTATCACCGGCGCGATTTCATCCACCGGGAGTGCCTTGTCGTCCCGCCAACCTGAGCGAACCGCCGCCGTCACGCAACCCCCGAACCGACATCACTTCAGCAGACCCGAGGAATCCCTGCGCGCAGCGCATTCGTCGCGCGACACCGGCCGCTCGCGTCACCGCCCCCGCGCGTCTGCATCTCGGCTTTCTCGATCTCAACGGAGAGATCGGCCGGCGCTACGGCAGCATCGGGCTGGCAATCGCCGATCCCGCCACCGAGCTCGTCGTGAGCAAGATTTCCGCGGAGGCGGGCGAGGATACGGCCGTTGGCCCCGAGGCCGAGCGCGTTCTGCGGATTTTGGGCCAGCTCGTCGCGGCGGGAGTCACCAGCGGCAGCCACGCGGGCGAGATCAAGCGGGCGATACCGGCTCACGCCGGCCTCGGATCGGGAACGCAGCTCGCTCTCGCCGTCGCGGGGGGATGCCTTGCCGCCACGGGCAGCACGGGTGAGGCCGACACCATCGGTCAGATCGCCGAGCGCGGACGGCGCTCGGCCATCGGTATCGCCGCATTCCAAGGCGGCGGGTTCATCGTCGATGGCGGCAAGGGCGGGACCGACCGGCCGCCGCCCGTCTTGATGCAGCATCCCTTCCCTGCTTCCTGGCGCATTCTGCTCGCCCTCGACCCGGCGGCGAGCGGCGTCCATGGAGATCGCGAAACACAAGCGTTCGCGGCGCTGGAGCCGATGCCACAAGCGACAGCAGCGCATCTCGCCCATCTGGTTCTGATGCGTGCGGCGCCGGCCCTGGTCGAAGAGGACCTCACGCCGTTTGGCGCGGCGATCACCGAGATTCAGCACATCGTCGGCGCGCATTTCGCAGCCGCTCAAGGCGGCAGCCCGTGGTCGAACGCCAATGTCGGCGAGCTGATGGGCGCCATCGGCGCGGCCGGCGGCGTCGGAATAGGGCAAAGCTCCTGGGGTCCGACAGGATTCGCATTCACGAACAGCAAGGAAGACGCTCGGCGTCTCTATCAATCTTTCGTAGGACAGGCTAAAGCGCTTGGGCTGGACCTGATGATCGTCGCCGGACGCAACACCGGTGCCGCCATCGAAACCATCGCGCCCCACAAATAACGCCGAAACTGGCCAATAAAGGAGGATAACATGGGCGAGACACCCACCCCGATTCTGCACATGCTGGACCCGAGCGAGCACGTCAGCCCGTTCGACGTGAACATGGCAGCGGATGCCGGCTTCAAGGTCATCATCCCCTATACCCACGTCGAGCTTAAGAAGGTGACGGCACTGGTGCAGGACGCGATCTTCTCGCGTCCCCCCCATTACGGTCCGCAGACCGGCATCTTCATCGGTGGCAAGGACGCCATCCTCGCGCTCGACATGATGAAGGCGGCGAAGGAAGCCCTGGTGCCGCCGTTCGAGCTTTCCGTCTTCGCCGACCCGGCCGGTTCCTTCACCACCGCCGCCGCCATGGTGGCCTGTGTCGAGAAGGTGCTGCAGACGAAGTTCGGGCGCGGCTGGAAGGGCGTCAAAGTCGCCGTATTCGGCGCCACGGGCGTCGTCGGCTTCGCGTCCTCCATCATCGCCGCCCTTGAAGGCGCCGACGTGCAGCTCGTCGCCCATCGTGGCGTCGATCGCGTCATCAAGTCGGCAACCGTCTCGAAGGAGCGCTTCGGCGTCGATCTCGAGGCCGTGCCCGGCGAGACGGACGACCAGAAGCGCGACATCATCGCCAACGCCGAGGTGATCTTCGCCGCCGCGGCGGCCGGCGTGCAGGTGGTCAACAAGGAGCACAAGGCGCTCGCCAAGAACCTCATGGTCATCGCCGACGTCAACGCGGTTCCCCCGCCGGGCGTCGAGGGCATGGAGCTGTTCATGAACGGCGACCCGCTGCCTGGATGCAAGGCGCTGGGCGTCGGCCCGCTCGCCATCGGCGACGTCAAGTACAAGACCGAGTCCGGGCTCTTCAAGCAGATGATCGCATCGGACAAGCCGGTCTACTTCGACTTCCGCGATGCGTTCAAGCTGGCGCGGACGATCGTCGGCTGATCGAGGCGTGGTGGCGGCCGAGGACTTCGGACCATGGCCGCCACCTTCCGGATCTCCAGCAAGCTACGTGACTGAAGCAAGGCCGGCCTGACCATGAGTGCAGCGCAACAGGCGATCCTGATTGCGGGTTTCTCGGGACGCGCGCTCGCGGCTTCGGCGCGGCGCGCGGGCTACCTGCCGTTGGTCGTCGATGGCTTCGGCGATACCGACACGCGGGCGATCGCCGGCGCCGTGGACGTTCAGCCCGACGCGGTCGCGACAGGCTTCACGGCTGCGCGATTGATTCCGGCGCTCGACGCGCTTGCTCGATCGAGTCCCGTGCCTGTCGCTGGACTCGTACTCGGCGCGGGGTTCGAGGATACGCCCGGCCTCGTCGCAAGCCTCGCCGCCCACCATACGCTGCTCGGCTGCCCGGCGACCTCCGTCGCGGAGGCGAAAGATCCCGCGCAGTTCTTTGGCTTGCTGACCGAACTCGGCATCGCTCACCCGGAGACGCGCGTTCTGGCGCCTGCGGATGGCAGCGGCTGGCTTTCGAAGCGCATCGGCGGCAGCGGCGGTAACCATATCGCCGTCTGCGGACGCCGCGTCTCGGGCCTCAAGGATCGCTATTATCAAAAGCGCCTGGCGGGCGCGGCGATCTCCATGCTGGGGGTGGTCAAGGGACGCCGTGCCGCGTTCGCGTTCACGCGCCAGTGGCCGTCGCCGATGCCCCGCCGACCGTATCGCTTCGGTGGGGTGGCCGGAGCCATCGACCTCGACGCCGATCTCGAGGCGCGTCTCATCGACATCGGGCTCGATCTGTCGGTGAGGCTCGGGCTCGCCGGTCTCGTGTCGCTCGATTTCCTGCTGGTGGACGGGGAGCCCAATCTGATCGAGGTCAACCCGCGACCCGGCGCATCCCTCGACGTTCTCGACGACGAAGGGGGCACCCTGTTCGCTGCCCACGTCGCGGCCTGCCGCGGCGAGGACCCGGTGGCGATCCTCACCCGAAGTTGGCGACCGCGCCCGCGCGCCGCAGCCTATCTCTATGCCGACGCGGGCGACCTCACCGTACCGGATATCGACTGGCCGGCCTGGGCGAGCGACCGTCCGGCTGCCGGCACGCGAATTCCCCGTCATTTTCCGGCCGCCACGGTGCACGCGACCGCCGAATCCGCCGAAGCCGCGGCAAAACTCGCCGATCAGCGCTTGGGTGACCTCGCCGTCATGCTCTATCCTTCATAACCGCTGCATACAGATAACAAAAAAAGGCCAAGGGAGACTCCCAGATGAACATCGCCACACCGCCAGCCCGGAACGGCCAAAGCGTCAGCGTGTCGGAACGCGCGTCGCGGCTCGTCGATAAGATCGCGGAGGATGCCGCCGCATTGCGCTGCGTCGTGACCACGGGTGAAGCCGGCGAGCGCCGGATCGACTGCGGCGCCGGCACGCCCGGCGGCCTCGAAGCAGGGCGCCGTCTCGCCGAGGTCTGCATGGGCGGGCTCGGAACCGTTTCGATCACCCCGACATCCGGCATCGACCGCTGGCCGCTCGGTGTCGTCGTGCACTCGACCAATCCCGTCATCGCCTGCCTCGCCAGCCAGTACGCGGGTTGGACGATCTCCGATCAGGACACCGGCTTCTTCGCACTCGGCTCTGGCCCCGCGCGCGCGCTCTCCCGCGTCGAGCAGCTCTTCGCCGAGCTCGAATATGTCGATGGCGCCAGCCGTACCGCGCTCGTCATCGAAGGCGACAAGGCGCCACCCTCTGCCGTCGCCGCCAACGTCGCGTCCGCCTGCGCCATCTCGCCGAGCGACCTCAGCATCCTGTTCGCGCCGACCGGCAGCCTCGCCGGTACGGTGCAGATCGCCGCGCGCGTGCTCGAGGTCGCGCTGCACAAGGCTCACGAGTTGCATTTCCCGCTCGGCGACATCGTCGATGGCTATGGCGTTGCACCGATCGCGCCGCCGATCCCGGACTTCATCAAGGCGATGGGGCGCACCAACGACGCGATCATCTACGGCGGGCGCATCCAGTTGTTCGTGCGCGGCGCGGACGATGCGGCGCAGGCCCTCGCCGAGAAGCTGCCGAGCCGTACATCATCCGCGTATGGCCAGCCGTTCGCCGACATCTTCGCCGCCGTCAACGGCGACTTCTACAAGATCGATCCCTCGCTGTTCAGCCCGGCACTCGTCACCGTCTCGAACCTCGATACCGGGCGCTCGTTCCAGGCCGGAGCGCTGGCGCCGGAGATCGTCGATGCCAGCTTCCGCTGACGGTCGCGGCACCGGGACATCTCCATGAACGAGACGCTGTTGCGGATGGGAGCGGGCGCTCCCCTCGGCCGGTCGCCGCGCATCGCCCTTTTCGTCGAGGAGGGCGGCGGCGACTGGCATGCGCGCCAGCTCAAGGCGGCCATGGAGGAGCGCGGCGCGCGCGTCGTCGTCACCACGCTCAAGGCCTGCGCGTTCGATACGCGCCTAGTCTCCGGCATCGACATCCCGGGATTCGACGGCCTCTTGCCCGACGGCGCGTTCGTCCGCTCGGTATCGACCGGCAGTCTGGAGCAGATCACGCTTCGGCTCGGCATCCTGCATGCGCTGCGGGCGAGCGGTGTGCGGGTGTGGAACGATGCCCGCGTGATCGAACGCTGCGTCGACAAATCGACCGCAACGTTCCTGTTTCAGAAGGCCGGCCTGCCGGTGCCGCCGACGCGAGCGGCCGAAGGCATCGCGACGGCACGCCAGTTCCTCGCCGAGATGGCGCATCCGATCGTCGTGAAGCCGCTGTTCGGCAGCCAGGGCAACGGCGTCACGCGCGTTGCGAGCGAGAGCGAGTTGCCGGCGGCCGATGCGGTTGGCGACGTCTACTACTCCCAGCGCTACCTGCGCCGCACCGACGCGACGGAGTTCATGGACTGGCGCGTCTTCGTCTCGCGCGGGCGGGTGCTCGCCGCCATGGCCCGAGTCGGGGAGACGTGGATCACCAATATCCATCAGGGCGCGATTGCGACGGCGCTCGCCGATGACGGCGAACAGATGGAGCACCTGGCTCTCAGGGCGGCGGAGGCCATCGGTGCCGATTATGCCGGTGTCGACCTGATCCGCGACGAGGCGGGCCGGCTGCTCGTGCTCGAGATCAACTCCAACCCGGCATGGAAGGGCCTGCAGAGCGTCACGACGGCGAATATCGCGGTATCGCTCGCCGAGGATTTCCTCGCCGCCCTCGCCGAGCCCGTGGCATGAGCGCGCCGCGACCTCCCGTGGCGCCGGACGCCATCGCGTCGGCATTCGTCACCGCCTGCCGGGCCGAACTCACCGCGTTGAAGCCCGGCAATGTCCACGTCCACGCCGCCGGCCACGGCATGGAGGTCACGCACTTTATAAACGCGGCCGACGCTGCCGCCGAGTTCGTCGCCGAGCCGGCCCTGTCGTTCGGCATGCGCGTGCGGGCGGCTGTCGGCAACAGCATGGCTGTCGCCGGCTGCAACACCAATCTCGGCATCGTCCTGCTCTGCGTGCCGCTGGCAGCCGCCGCCATGCTCGATGCTGGCGAGGCCTCGCTCGCCGAGCGCATGGCGCTAGTCCTCGGTGGGCTCGACGCTTCCGACGCCTATCACGTCTTCGCCGCCATACGCGCCGCCAATCCGGGCGGCCTGGGCAGAAGCGAGACGGCGGACGTGGCGGCCCCGCCGGCGATCGGCCTCGTCGAGGCGATGCGCCTCGCCGCATCGCGTGACCGCATCGCCGCCGCCTACGCGAACCGGTTCCGCGACCTGATCGAGGACCACATCCCGGAGTTGCGCCGCATCGAAGCGCGCGCCAGTGAGGCAGAGGGCGTTTCGCGCGACGATGTGGTCGCCACGCTCTACATGTCAATTCTCTCTCGGTTTCCCGACAGTCATATCCGCCGCAAGTTCGGTTTCGAGGTGGCGGCCCACGTCCAGCGCCTGGCCCGCTCGGCGCGGTCCTCGTGGAGCCCTCTGGTCCGCCCGGATGCCTATCCGGCCATGCTCGCGCTCGATGCGCTGCTGAAGGAGAACGGCTGGAACCCCGGAACGAGCGCCGACTTTACCGTCGCTACACTCTTCGCCTCCGACTTGGCGCAACGGGGCGGCTTTAGCCTCTTGTCTAACGTCGCGTCCTAGCGTTATTTAGCCGCGACGCAGAAGCGTCGCTATCTGGCGAACCGGATCGGTGACAAAAACACTCACCGTTCGCTGACAACTGGGATAGCTCGGGACCACAGGACGAGGCCACGGTGATGACCCCCCAACGGTCAGGCCCGTTCTAGAGCTTTGGCATCAACGGAGGAAACCCAGGTATGGCCAAGATCAATAAAGTCATGATTGGCGAGTCGCTGGTCGGCGATGGCAACGAGGTTGCTCACATCGACCTCATCATCGGACCGCGCGGTTCGGCTGCAGAAGTTGCTTTCTGCAACAGTCTGACGAACAACAAGGACGGCTTCACCTCGCTGCTCGCAGTGATCGCGCCGAACCTCGCCTGCAAGCCCAGCACGATCCTCTACAACAAGGTCACCATCAAGGACGCGCGCCAGGCCGTCCAGATGTTCGGACCGGCCCAGTACGGCGTTGCCAAGGCCGTTCAGGACTCCGTCGCCGAGGGCGTGATCCCGGCCGACGAGGCTGACGATCTCTACATCTGCGTCGGCGTGTTCATCCACTGGGAAGCGGCCGACGACGCCAAGATCCAGGACTTCAACTATCGCGCCACCAAGGAAGCTATCGCTCGCGCCGTCACCGGCAAGCCGACGGCCGCCGAGGCGACCGCGCAGCGCAACTCGGCTTCGCACCCGTTCGCTGCCAAGTCTTGAAGCGGAAACCATCCTGGGCAGGATAGCAACAAGAACGCACCGCCTATGAAGGCGGGTCTGCTACAGCGATTGGGCCGCTTCTTCTCCGGACGCAGCAGCGGTTGAACAAAAAGCCGCTCGCGACGGGGCCGGTGGGCACTGACAACGCTCACCCATCATGAGCACGATAGGAAATCAAAGGCCGGCGACCCGCTCGAGGTCGCCGGCCTTGATCGTTCCGGAGTGGAGTGCTGTGGCGACGAGCACGGCCGAAGCCCCCACCCCGCTCAATTCCAGTAGATCGCCGCCATCGCGCACGCCCCCGGCCGCGACGATCCGTGAGGTCGGTTTCGCCGCCTTGAGGTGGCGCACGCGCTCGAGGTCCGGCCCAGCGCCCGCGCCGACGGCGGCGAGCGTCATGGCGATCACCGTTTCCGGCCAGAATTCGGGTGAACTCAGCAGTCCGTCCGGCCCGAGAAACCGATCCCCCTTGAAGTCGAGCGAGAGTATCCAGCCTGCGGGAGCCATGGCGCGGATGTCTTCAAGCGTAGCAATACTTGCGAGCGTTTCGGACCCGACGAACGGCCTGACGCCCGCCATGCGCCCCAATCCCGCGACGCTCGAGACCGTCGCGCTGCCATCGTCGACCCACGGATCGCAAGGCGCAGATCGTATCGTGGTTGCGGCCCTGGCCTGCTATGCCGTCGAGGTCGGCGATATAGAGCGCATCGAACGAATGGAGCGCGAGCAGCCCGCGCGCCACGTCGAGCGGATCGGCGCTGGCGCTGAGTGGCGTCTCGATCGCACGGTAGCTCTCGCGGTTGCCACCCGTCGCATGCACGACGACGCCGGCCTTGATGTCGAGAACGGGGATGACGCGCATGGTCTGCGACCAGTCCTTGTGATTTGAGACACCGAACACTTTCCAGTGTGGAGCTATAATGCAGCCGTTCGTGAGAAAGCGAGCCTCCACGCCGCGGCACGCCCACGGCAACAAGCCGGCGGCGACGCGTTTCGCGGATGGCCCGACAGAGCGAGGCACGCCATGACGGTTATCGCTGGACTGGACGTCGGCGGCGCGCATCTTAAGGTCGCGCTGCTCGAAGATGGCCAAACCCGCGCGGTCGAGCAGTTCCTCTGCCCGTTGTGGCAGGGTCTCGAAAAACTCGACGCGGCTTTCGCCGCGGCGCGCCCGATACTTGCACGCGCGGACCGCTTCGCCGTCACCATGACGGGCGAGCTTTCCGACCTCTTCGAGACGCGCGAAGCCGGCGTCGCAACTCTCGTCGGCCGTATAGGTGAAACGCTCGGAAGCGAAATCGAATTCTGGCTCGGCGCGCGGGGCATGGGCGGCGCCGACGACGCTCTCGCTAAGCCCGCCGACGTCGGCTCGACCAATTTTCTCGCGACCGCTTCGGTCGTCGCGCGGCACTATCGCGAAGCGATCCTGCTCGATCTCGGCTCGACGACGGCCGACATCGTGCCCGTGACCGGCCACAAGCCGTCGGCGTGCGGGCTGACGGATTGGGAGCGCCAGCGCTCGGGCGAGCTCGTCTACACGGGCTACACGCGAACGGCGGTCATGGGTGTCGCGAGCCGCGTTCCGTTCAAGGGCGAATGGACGACGCTCGCCCGCGAATATCTCGCGACCATGGCCGACGTGCGCCGCATCCTCGGCGAACTCGACGAGAGCTCAGACCTCCACGCGACAGCCGACGGGCGCGGCAAGAGCGTCAAGGAAAGCGTTGCGCGCTTTGCCCGCATGCTCGGCCGCGAAGCGGCGGATGGCGATCTCGCGGACTGGCAGGCGGCAGCACGCACCGTCGCCGAGTCGCAGATGCGCTCGATCCACGACGGCCTCATGTTGGTCCTCTCGCGATCACCGGAGGCAGCACGCGGGCCGTTGGTCACGGCCGGGATCGGCACCGATGTCGCGGCGGCCGTGGCCCTGCGCGCCGGCATGGAGCCCGTGTCGTTCGGCGAGATGATCGCGGCCGACGCGGACGTGCGACGCGCGGCGACCCATTCGGCGCCGGCCGTCGCGGTCGCGCTTCTCGCCAGGACGTGAGGCGACACAATCCGGCCATCGCGAAATGTTCGCGGTGACGGGGGGCGAGCAACAGGTCGACGCCTGCTCCAGATCACCGTGGGTAGTTGGCGAACGCTCACATCTTGCGCGCGGCGGACGAGTCTCCACGACGCCACGCATCGACGCGCTCCATCAGCCAGTCCCACGCCTCGAGCTCTCGTTCGCCCGCGGTCTTGTCGATGGCGATCCGCAGGTAGGCGATCTCGCCGTCCAGCTTTTCCGGTGGCAGCATGTGGAGCCGCGTGACGAGGACCGCTGCTTCGATCACCGCCGCCTGAGCGCGGTTGAACCCCCGCCACGGCCCTTCATTGCGGACGCGATCCACGCGGCAGATGAAGCGCGGGCGCTGCGGGTCGTCCTCCCGCTCCTCGACCGTCAGATCCCAGGTGCTGAGCGCGTCGCGCAATGCGGCACGGCGACTGTCATCGTGCGTGACGAGCGGCCACGAGCGACGGCCCGTGACGCAGCCGGCGAAGACGCGCACGTCGTCGATGTGGTTCGCCACCGCCAGCCCCGAGGCGAGAAGATTGTCGAGCGTTCGCGAAGGCCGGAACGGCGCGACGATCCACTGGTCCCCTCTTTCGATCAGCCCGAGCGGTGCGATGTGAACGCTGCCCGTTGCATCGACGGTGGTGACGATCGTCTCGGCGATATACGGCATCGCGCCCACTCCTTCAGCTCTTGTCGCCATCGGCCGGCGGCGTCCGGCCCTCTGCCGCCGTGTCCTCCGCCGCCGCGCGCTCGGCCTCGCGCCGCAGCGCCGCCTCCCGCGCCTTCTCCTTCAGCGTCGCTCCCTCGACCGCGTGCCGCGAGAGATCCTCCACGCGCTTCGCGGCGGCGGCGCCCCAATCGAGTGATTGATCCTGCACGTAACGCTTGCCGAGCAGGTGGGCCGTCTCCGCCTTGGCGAGTTCGTAGCCGAGGTAGAACGCATGCGCCGCATCATCGCCAACGGCGAGCTTGGGGAAGAGCGCGAAGGGCTCACCCGATACGAGATGCCGGTCGCGGTTGAAGATGTGAACGCCATCCGCGCCGACCGCGATCCTATAGTTGAGGTCGCGCACCGCGTCAGCGCTCTCGGCGATCTCCTCGGGCGATTGGGGATGGGGAATGAGGTCGTGCAGCGAAAGAAGACCGCCGCCATAGCCCTTCGGCAACGCGCCGTCCTCCTTGGCGCGGAACATCAAGCGACGCGCGGCGTCGTGCTCCTCGACCGTGCGGCGCGTGTGCGGCGAGACTTGAACGATGAGGACATTGCGGATCGAAAGCTCCGAGCAAATGCCGGCGAGCAGCGCCGTGACGCCCTGACTGTCCGCGTCCGTCAGCTCGGTGAGGTTGCCCGTTCCCATCAGGATCTCGACGTCGGGGCGAAGGCGGCGCAGCTCCGCATAGCGCTCGAGCGAGGCCATGAATCCGAAATGAATAGGGTCGAGCACGGGATCGGCGATATGCGCCAGGCCACGCGCTTCCGCCGCGTCGATCGCACGAAGCAGGGACGAGAGATCGCCGTGCGGGCGCGGAACCAGGATCGGCACGCACGCCGTTCCAGAAATGGCGTCGAGGCTCGTCTCGTCGAGGCTCAAGACGTAATCGGCACCGGCGCGCGCGGCGCGTTGCAGCTCGGCGACGTCGCCGCTGTCGGCGCTGACGGTCATGCCCTCCGCCTTGAGCCGGCGCACCACCTCTTCGAGATGGGGAAACGGCGTATCGGGCTGGCAGCCGATGTCGATCACGTCGGCGCCCGCGCCCCAGTGCCGGCGTGCACGCGCCACCAGCTCGTCCACGCTCAAGGCCGGCGCCTCGACGATCTCGGCGAAGATCCTGAGATCGTGGCGTGTCAGGTCGGGCGGCTTGCCGCCGCGGCCGAGGTATTGCGGCAGAGCCACGATCTCGTCCGGGCCGCGCCCCAACGGCACGCCGGAAT